>MDTE01127813.1_pt1 | contig 32621 bp, 31 predicted proteins | sample 811231 | NCBI WGS metagenome assembly MDTE01 (sample SAMN05326651, study PRJNA326480) | marine metagenome | isolation source: seawater | place: Indian Ocean: Red Sea | collected 2010
AATTAAGCTAAAAATTATCAAATTTTAAAATAATTTTATTATTTTATGCTTTATAAAGGGGTAGTGGCTCTTTCGAGCCACCGGGTTTATGAGAATATAGAGAAAAACGTGTTACTTAAAGTAACTAGATGGCCTTTATTGAATTGAACTGGTTTGTTCATTTTTATTAAAAAAGCTAATCAAATTACTATGTTTTAATAATTACAGTTAATTATAACATTCAACCAGCAGCAAATCAGAATATCTACTATCTTAATTTGACATATCTAAAATATACATAACGTCATATTGAAGTAATTTAATTTTATCAATATAATCTTAATATTAATGATATCATTTAGAATAATTTGCAATTTTATATTAATACTAATTTCACTATTATTATTACAAACTTTATCTTTTGCTAATCACCATGATCAAAAAATTGTAATTAAAAAAACTGATAAAGGTTCAGAAACATTTAAACTTGGAAAAGAGCTTTACCAAGCCAATTGTGCAAGTTGCCATCATAGCAACCTTTCAGGCCAAGTTGGTTGGAAAGATAAAGTAGATGCTGATGGTCACCGACTAGCCCCTCCGCTAGATGGCACTGGTCACACTTGGCATCATAGTGATAAAATCCTATTTTATATTATTAAACATGGCTTAGCTAAGATGGTTCCTAATTACGAAGGGAAAATGATGGGTTTTTCAGATAAAATTAATGACGCAGAGATTAAATCAGTTATTGCATATTTTAAATCTTTCTGGTCTAACCAAAGTTATAAGTATCAAATGAGATTAAATTAATATGAAATTATTTTTAATTTACCTAATAACTTTTACTCTTGGTTTACAACTGCAGCTTTTCTCAGCTCCAATGAAAATGATCGGTATGAAAGGAAAAGCATCAGATGTGTCTAAGACAATTAAAGTGGATATGTATGATAATTATTATGACCCTAAAACAATTAATGTTAAAAAGGGTGAAACAGTAAGGTTTGTTGTTGAGAACAAAGGTGTGCTAGTACATGAGTTTAATATTGCAACGATGATGATGCATAAAAAACATGGGCCTGAAATGCTTGATATGATGAAGAATGGTATTTTAATGCCAAATAAAATAAATAAAGAAAAGATGAAACAAATGGCAAAGATGAATCACAAAATGGCCCATTCACATTCAAATTCTGTTTTACTTGAGCCAAAACAAAAAGCAGAATTGATTTGGAAATTTACATCCAATGCAGAGTTATTTGGCGGTTGTAATGTACCCGGACATCTAGAAGCTGGGATGATATCTAAAATCAATATTAATTAATTTTATAAATTTTTTATGACTAAGTTGGAAAGGTTTTTATATATCTTTGGAGCAACTAACGTCGTTCTACAAGTTATGTTTTTTTTTGGAAATCTGCCAAAACCATTTATCTGGTACTCAAGTCAAGGCCAAACAGTCATTTTCACCATGAGTATTTTTTTTGCATTTTTATTTGTAAATTCTAGATGACAATTAATTATCTTTTTGTTTATGGTACACTTAAACCTGGAAATGAGGCAGGTTATTATTTGAATAGAATTCATGGGACTTGGAGCGATGCTTACTGTTATGGTAATTGGATAAATAATATTGATATTGGATATCCAGTAATCTCTCTTGATAATAATGGAGAAAAAATAAAAGGAAAACTCTTTTTCTCAAAACAACTAAAAAATATATTACGTCAGATTGATACATATGAGGGCAGTGAATACAAAAGATCAATTACTAATGTATATTTTAAAGATGGATCGTCTGTTGAGTCCTATATTTATGAAGCTCAAAATTAAGTAATATTGTGTTTATTTTAATGTTTAAAATTTTTAAAATTAAAAATATTCCACATAAAAGCTGGAGTTCAGAAAAACCACTTAACTTTAAACCAAAGTTATCTACCTTTCTTTTACTTTGTTTAGGCTTAAGTATATTTGGGCTAGGGGAAGGATTATTGCTTGTATCAACAACTGGAAACTCCCCATGGTCAGTATTAGCTGAAGGAATTACTAAAATCACTGGAATTACCATTGGTACCTCAACTTTTCTTATAAGCGTTGGAGTTTTATTGCTTTGGGTTTTTTTAAAACAAAAGCCTGGTATTGGAACGATTATGAATATTATCATCATTGCAGGTGTCATTGATTTAACTCTTATTTATTTTGAGCCACCAACATCGTTAATTTCAAAATATATATTAGCAGTAGTTTCTGTTCTGTTAGTGGGTTTTGGAAGTGGAATTTATTTAGTTGCAAATCTTGGTCCAGGACCTCGTGATGGTTTAATGACAGGCCTTACAAGAGTAACTAATTTACCCATTGCATTTATCAGAGCTTCAATTGAAATTAGTGTTGTTTTAATTGGCTGGTATCTTGGAGGAAACGTTGGAATTGGAACGCTCATTTTTGCTTTTGGAATAGGTCCCGCAGTTGCAGCCAGTTTATTTTTAGTACACAGGATTTAAATTTATTATAATTAAATGTGAGAATCATAGTAACTTATAAATATTAGTTAACATTGTATTGGGAAGCTAATGGTTAGAGTTCTTAATTATACTTCCTTACAAAAACTAATTTAAGATTATGGATACGAATATTTTAATTATTATTTCGACGGTTGTAATTGTGGCTGCTTTATATTTTTTTAGAAGAAATAATGAAAGTAGCAGTATGAATTCTGAAGGTGCGGTTAAAGTCGAATTATCGAAAGAGTTTGCAGATACTTTATCGACGATTAAGAATTTTGTTGAAGAGTCTAAGAAAAAGACTGAAGAGAACTTCACGATGTTTTCTGACTTTGCGTCTATGATGACGAATAGACAAGAACGAGGCGCCTTTCATGAAAAAGAAATGGAGACCATTTTACGTGACCGATTACCAAAAGAATTTGTAAAATTTCAATACACATTACCGAATAAAAAAAGGGTAGATGGATTTATCAATTTTGAGAATGATAATTTGAAGTTTTGCATCGATTCCAAGTCTTTTTATGAAAGTTATGAATTACTTAGGAATGCAGGTACTGCACCTGAAGTTAAATCAGCTGAAAAGTCCTTTAGCGAAGATGTAATTTTAAATGCCAAAAAGATATCTGAAGATTATATTATCCCAGGATTTACTACAGACTATGCATTGATGTTTGTAAGATCTGAAAATGTCTTTAAAGCCATGCATGATGTTAAAAGCATCGATATCATTGAAGAGTGTTTAAAATTAAAAGTAATTCCTGTCTCACCCACTTATCTTTGGGCGTTGGTCAATAATTTAAAAGAGTTTTTAAAAGATAAAAACTTTGTGGAAAAAGCAAAAGAAATTAAAACTCAAATTTCATCCATTAAATTGGATATTGAAAAATGGACAACCGCAGTTTCTGATGCACAAAGAAAATTTGAAAATGTTGCAAAAGATTTTAGAGCAATACACAGAGCATCTGAGAATATTAAAGATAAAACCGAAAAATTGGATGAAATAGAAAACAACACAAAGGAAGATAATTCATGAATTACGTATTTTATGATTTTGAAACCACAGGAAGATCTTCGACTTGGGACCAGATTATTCAAGTAGGTGCAGTTCTTGTTAATGATACTTTCGATATTTTAGATCGTTTTGAAGCGAGGTGTTCGTTAAAGCCTGGAATAGTTCCTGAACCTGGTGCATTGTTGGTAAATAAGACAACGCCAGATATGCTTAAAAAAACAAACCTTTCTCATTTTGGGATGGTACAGATGATGAAAGAGACTTTTGAGAAATGGTCTCCTGCAATATTTATTGGATATAATAGTTTAAGTTTTGATGAGGAGTTTTTAAGAAAAACTTTTTTTAAATCATTAATAGATGTCTATCTAACTAACACGAATGGAAACAAGAGGGGTGATATTTTAGGTTTAGTAAGATCAGCCCATCTTTATTATCCAGAGTGTTTAAAAACTCCGATTTCGGAAAAAGGAAATGCTGTTTTTAAACTTGATCAGATTGCATCGATGAATGGAATTTCGCATGAAAATGCACACGATGCGATGGGAGATGTTTTGGCAACATTAGGAATGGCAAAAATTATTGCCGCTAAAGCCCCAAGTGTTTGGAAGGCAAGTTTAATGACAATGAGCAAACAAGATGTTGGAAATATTGTTCAAAAGGAAAAGCTGTTTTGTGTAAATGAATATTTTTATGGTAAAGCCAGACCCTTTGTTGTTTCATTTGTTTGCAATCACCCTGTTTATAATTGGCCACAGTGCTTTGATTTAAAAAATGATCCAGAAGATTATTTTAATATGGATATGACTACCCTTAAGGAAGCGGTGAAAAAAAGTCCTAAAATTTTAAGAAGTGTAAAAGATAACAAACATCCAATTATTATGAACCCATCATACGCTAATAACTTTGATACTTATAAGCAACTTGGAATTAAGAAATTAAATGAAAGAGCTGAGAAGATAAAAAATAATTCTGATTTTGCTAAAAGAGTTTCAGCTATTCTTCAAGAGGAAGCTCAAGAAAAACATGATTTAGATAGTCAACTTGATGTTCAAGCTGAGGAGTCAATTTATTCTGGTGGATTTCCAGATGATAAAACGAAGATGGTTTTAAAAGAATTCCAAAAAGCAGAATGGAAAGACAGATTAGTAATTGCGGACATGATGATAGATGAGAGGTATAATTATTTTGCAAAAAGACTGATGTATGAGGAAGCCCCTGATATGATGCCTAAAGATTTATATAATGAAATTCATCGTGGAATTGCAAAAAGAATTTTAAGCACCAATAATGAAAAATGGAATACGATTCCAAAAGCCTATAACGAACTTGATTCTCTTCGTGCAAAATACGAAGAAGGTGGAGATGAAGAGAGACTTTCGATTACAAATGATATCAACAACTACCTCGAAGAAATAGAGAAAAAATACCAAGAAGCTTAGTTGACACTTTGAGGTTAATGTTTACATTTTCAATATTGTACAAAGGAGATTCTTAATGCCTGTATTAAAAGTAACAGATGAAAATTTTGAGGAAATGATTGGCAATAAAGATAAGCCAGTCCTTGTAAAATTCGGGGCGGAATGGTGTGGACCATGCAAAATGGTGACACCAGTATTGAATGAATTAGCAGATGAAATGTCTGATCAAATTGTAATTGGCGATCATGATATTGATAACTCCCCAAATGCACCTACAAAGTTTGGTGTAAGAGGCGTTCCAACGATGCTTCTTTTTAAAGGTGGTGAAGTGGTAGACTCTAAAGTTGGAGCGGCTTCAAAAGAAGATATTAAAACTTGGATTAATTCTAAGGTTGGATAATGATTCTAAACTAGGAATTTTAATTTAAAGTTCCTAGTTTTTAAGTTTAATTCTGTATTTTGCTAAAATTTTTAGATTCTTACCTGTTAAAACCATTTCACCTTCACTAGCCCCATAATCTAAATGCTCTCCGACAATTACATAATGTGTACAAAGTAATAAATTCCCATCACCATTCCAGTTCTTAATAAATTCTCTTAACTGCCTTTTTTGTTTTGATGTATTATGAGAAAACTGTGAACTAAATGTTGAATTTAAAGCGGAGAAAGTTTTAAACTCACCAAAGAACTGACATGTTTCCATCGCACGAAACCACTGTGAACTTAACGCATGTTTGATTTTAACTTTGTTTTTTTTAAAAAGTTTTGAGTATGCTTTTCCTTGTTTAATTCCGAATTTACCTAAGTTTCTTTGAGTACCACGAACTCTAATATCAAAATTATCAGGATCTCCTCCACCAGGAGCTGAGAAATGTCTTAACCATAAAATTTTGTCATTTTTTTTTAATAGATTAAAAAATTTTTGCTCTTCATTAGCGTTTGAATTTGTACAAATAATTAAAAATAAAACGAAAAATTTTTTCATATGTTTTGCTCTAATACCTTACCTGCAGAATAAAGTGAACCGCAAACAACAATAATGGCATTAGGGTCTTGTATAGCAAGCTGCGCGATGGATTCGGTTGCCGAGTTATTTGGATTTGCATGAATACCAAGATCTTTTGCTTGAGCAATGATATCTTTGGTTTCGTAAAAATTTTCTCTAAGCTTAAAGCATTTAATCTCTGTTACTAATGAGCTAAAATTTGATAGATAGGCTTTTAAATCTTTAGAAGTGAGCATTGAAAATACTAGATAGATTGATCTATTGCCTTTTATTTTCTCTAAGTATTCAGCTAAAGCTCTTCCAGCTTGTTCATTATGTCCACCATCAACAATTAATGTGTTTGTATCTTCGTGAATATAAGAAAGTAATTTTCCTTCAGTAATATGCTGTATTCTTCCTTCAATTTTTGTATTTTTAATTCCGTCTGATATCTTTCGATTATTTATCTTTAAACCTAAAGATTTAAACGTTTTTATCGCAACCGCTGCGTTCTGAATTTGAAATAATCCTTTCATTGTGGGCATATCAAGATCAAGTAAACTATCATTGTCTTGAAAAATCATTTTATTATTATCTTCATAGGCATTAAAATCTTCAGAAAAAATATGTTTTTTTATTTTTTTTCTTTTTAATTCTCCATCAATTAGACCTAAAGCCTCATTAGTTTGTTTAGCGATGATTACATTAGTATTATCTTTAATAATTCCACATTTGTTATGTATTACTTCTTTAAGAGTATCGCCTAAAAAATCTTTATGATCTAAGCTAATTGGTGTTAATATTTGAGCTGCAAGGCCTTTATAATTAAAATTTGTACTATCGTATTTACCACCCAGTCCAGTCTCTATTATATTAAAATCACAATTCGCTTTGGCAAAAGTTTTGAAGGCAATACAGGTAATGAACTCAAAAAAAGTAATATCTTGATTATTATTTGCTTTATCAATCTCAATTACATGGTTGATGAAAGTTTCTTCATCCAAGGGTTTATTATTAATTAAAAATCTTGTTAAAAAATTATATAAATAGGGTGATTGAAACAGTGAAACGCTAAATCCATGAGAACTTAAAATTTCTTTTAAGAAAAAGGAAGTACTACCCTTTCCATTAGTACCTGTAACTGTAACTACATTTTTTAATTGATCTTGGGGATTACCAATACTTTTTGCTAATCTTACAACTCTATCCAAATTAAGTTCAATTTTACCAGGATTCAACTCATATAGTTTATTTAAAATAAACTGTAGTTTTTTAGAATGTGCCACCTAATTATTGATTTACAGCTTGGACTTGTTCTTTACTGTTTTCAGTATTATTTTCTTGTGCTTGACGTTTTTTTAAAAGGATAGAAACTAAATTTGTTATTACATTTTTTTGATCTTTCCTATGTGAAATCATATCAATAGCACCGGTTGTAATCACATGAGAGGCTGATTGAAAATCTTCTGGTAAAGGTTCAGAAATAGTACCCTGCACTACGCGTTTTCCAGCAAAACCCCAGATTGTTTTTTTACCAGGTTCCATGAGATGAAAATCACCAAGAGAGCCAAAGCTTGCACTTACTCCACCGATATTAACATTAGCAATCACGAAGTAAGGAATTTTATTTTGTTTTAGCATTTGAACACCAAGAATAGTTTTGGGCATCTGGTATAGGGCAAATAAATTTTCTTGTAGTGCGGCACCTCCAGTTGTAATAAAAACAGTTAATGCAGCTGCTTTATTTTTGACTGCATATTCACAAGCTTCATAAAAGTTTTGTCCTGATTGCAAACTCAGTGTTCCACCATTGAAGTTAAAATCAAAAGAGGAACAAATTATATCTAAATTATTTACTTTTCCGTGTGCAGATACAAGCGAAGCATTTTGACCAGTTTTCCTTTTAGCTAATTTCAGTTGATCTTTATATTTTTTTAGTTCTGTTTCAAATTGATTAGGATCTTCAGATAGTGTTTTTGTCTGAACAATTTCAAATTTTTCATTATCAAAAAAAATTTTAAATCTTTCTTTTGCTCCAATTCTAAAATGATAATCACATTGTGTACAAACATAAAGATTTTCCTTTAACTGTTTTGCTAAGAACATTTTCTTACATTCTGGACAAGATTTCCAAAGTTCAGCATTCTGCAAAGGTATTTTTTTAAAAGCATTGCTAATTTTAGCTTTTGCTTGTTTTGCTTTAGATAAAATTTTTTCTAACCAATTTGGCATATGTCTAATTTATTAACATAAACTGTAAAAATTTGGCTATAATGTGAACACTCAAATTACGTTGATTTACTTAGATTATTTTAGCTTTCAATTTTTTAACCATTCTTTCAGCCGCAATTAATGGATTTCTTTTTTGATTTAACGAATCTGTGATTGTTTTTACTAAGGCGCTACCAACTACCAATCCATCAGCCTTTTTCAAGGATGAAATTGTTTTATCAGTAATACCAAATCCGATAACAACATTTTTGCTTTTATTAATTTTTTTAATTTTATTAAATTTTTTTATTATATTTTTTGGAGTTACTTTTAATTTTCCACCTGTCGTACTTAACATACTGATATAATAAATCATACTGTGTGAGTCTTTTATTATCCTCGTCATTCTTTGATTGGTTGTAGTTGGAGCTATTAATTGAACAAAACAAACTGATTTTTTTTTACATAAGTTTGCAAATTTTTTGTTATAAGGCCAAATGAGATCGACTATAATTAATCCATCAACACCAACTTGTTTACATTTATTAACAAATCTTTTTTCACCATAATTAAAAACCATTTGATAATAACCCATTAGAATTAAAGGTTTAGCATTTTTATCTTTTTTATACTTTTTTACCAAATTAAATATATCATCTAACTTTATTCCATTCTCAAGTGCCCTATAAGAGCTGTTTTGAATTTCTTTACCATCTGCAGTTGGACAATTATGTGGAAAACCCCATTCAACAATATCTACGTGTTCAGAAATTTTTTTTAATATAGCTAATGATTGATTTTTGTTTGGATCACCAGCAACGGTATATGTGACTAAAGCTGGTCTATTTTTTTTCCTGAGTTTTAAAAAAGTTTTTTTTATTAAATTTTTCACGATGGATAATATCCTAATTCTTTTAAAAAAATATTTTTATCTTTTGATGCCTCTCCACAATTATTAACAATTATAATTTGATCTTTTTTTAATTTAGGTGCAATTTTTATGCACTCTGCAAATGCATGACATGGTTCTAAGCTGGGTCTAATATTTTCTAATTTAGTAACAAGCTTAAAGGCATAAAGAGCTTCTTTATCAGAGGCAAAAGTAAATCTTGCACGTTTGGTATCTTTTAAAAAACCATGCATAGGACTTGATCCAGGGTAATCGAGTCCAGCCGATAAGCTATGAGTAGGTGAAATTTGACCATCTTTATTCGTTAAGCAATATTGCTTTGCTCCATGTAGTATCGATAATTTAGCATTAGTGGCTAATGGAGCTGCAAACTTTGCTTCTACACCAATAAGCTCAACATGTTTTTTATCGTAATCAATAAATTCATTCCAGAAGCCAAGAGCTGAGGATCCGCCACCAATAACATTAATTAATTTAAGTTTGGGAATTGTACCAAATTGCTTCATTACTTGTTTTTTAAGCTCTTTTGAAATTTGTGAAGTACTGTAAACACATATTTTTGCAAAAATATTCGCACCAATTGCACTCCCTACTGCTAAATGTGTAGTCTCACAATTTGATACGTAATATCTCATGCATTCAGAAACAGCATCAACTAATGTTTTTGACCCAGAGTCTACAGGGACAATTTCAGCCCCGGCATCACGCATAAATTTTACATTTACGGACTGACGAGTAATGTCTTTTGTTCCCATAAATATTTTGACTTTAAGTCCAAGATGCTTACCAGCCATAGCAAGGTTTTTTCCAAACATTCCAGCTCCAGTATCGCCACACAAATATTTTCGGCCGGACATTTTACAGATTAATGCGTTAATTGTTGCGTGATATCCTTTATGAGCTGAGCCCTTGAGTGCTGATACGTCCTTACACCATATTTGAGCACCACCCAAATATTGAGTTAATTTTTCTAATTTAAAAAAGGGAGTTTCACCCCCAAGGTAATTCTTAAATAATTTTTTTTTCTTCGCTAAAAATTTTTTATTCTTACGTAATTTTCTAAATAATTTATCCAGATCTTGAATTGGTTTTAAAGTACCTTCAGCAACAAAATTTCCACCAAATTTTCCACCATAAAAACCATTTTCATCATGTTGGTCGTAAATCGGAATACCTTTTTTAATTTTCATTATTTCTTACCTTTGTGAAAAAATCCTTAATTTTTTTGGGATCTTTTATACCTTTTTCGGTTTCGAGACCAGAATTTACATCGATTTTATCAGTATATTCTAATGCCTTATCGACGTTGTTAATGTCAATTTTTCCTGCAAGAAAAAAATTATTATATTTATTATCTTTCAGTAAATCAAAATTAAAAGCTTCACCAGATTGACCCATAGCAGGTGTATCTATTAAAATATTATTAGCTGAGGGGTAATCTTTAATTATATCAAGATCTTCTTTTTTAATAATTTTTATCGCTTTGATGACTTCAAGGTCTGTAGTTTTTTTAATTCTTTCAATGAATGAATTATCTTCCTCACCATGTAATTGTATCGTATCACAGTATTGAGAAACTTCACTAACATTATTTAAAGTTGGATTTACCATTACAGCTACTTTTTTTATGTTTGTAGGAATATGATTTGTTAATATTTTTAATTTATCAATTGAGATTGACCTTGGGCTTTTTGGATAATTTAAAATAAAACCAATGAGACTAGCACCTAACTCTATACTTAATTTTATAATCTCGGGATCAGTATTCCCACAGACTTTTACTGTAGGAAATTTCATGAATCTAAATTTTTTAAAAGTTTTTTAAAATTATTTTTTATATTTCCCAAACTTATACTGCGTCCAATAACTATTCCAGTAGCTTTTTGTTTTGTAAATGCATTTTTAGGACTTGTAATTCTTTTCTGATCATTTGATTTGTCACCTGGTAATCTAATACCTGGAGTTATTGTTTTAATTTTCACTAGTTTATTAATCTTCAATGACTCTTTACCGCTACAAATAACCGCGTAACAATCGGCTCTTCGAGCAAGCCTGGCTTGATGAATAATTAACTGTTCAATTTTTTTTGTATATCCAATTTCTCTTAAATTTTTTTCATTGAAAGAAGTAAGTGTTGTGACACCCAATAATTTTGCTTTTGTTATTTTTTTAGCAGCCTTAATTGCCTTAACGCCAGAGCTTGTATGAATAGTAATATAATTAATATTGCGTATATCTTTAATTGACCTTAATGCATTAACAATTGTATTCCCAATATCGTATAATTTTAAATCTAGAAAAATTGGAAATCCTTTTATTGATTTAATAAATTTTCTTCCGTATCTAGAATAAAATATTTGATATCCAATTTTTAGACCGAAAATATATTTTTTGTTTTTAATTTTTGGAATATATTTAATAATTAACTTTGCTTTTGGAATTGAGCAATCAAGAGCTATAAAAATTATTTTTTTATTCTTCAATTTTTAAACTTTCATTTATTTTTCGATTCAATAATTTGGAGGTTGTCCATTTTATTTTATTTTTCTTTTCAATTTTTATCGTTTCACCAGTTTTAGGATTTCTTGCATTTCTTTCAGGCATGTTTTTAATTTTGAGCGTTCCAAATTGTCTTAGTTCAATATTTCTACCCTCTGACAATGCATTTCCAAGATATTTAAAAATAATCTCTACAATTCTTTCAATATCTGCATTTGGTATTCTTTGGTAAACTTCCTGCAGACTTTTTACAATATCAGACTTTACGTAATTATTTCTGGACATCTTAATAAAGTATTGAAATTATTATAGAATTAGATTGTAAGAAAAGAAAGAATTAATCTTTTTTTTGGTCTTTTTTTTCTAGAGCTTCACCCAAAATACCAGCTAACGATTGTCCTGAGCTAGTTGATCCATATTTTTCAATGGCTTCATCTGCTTGTTGTTGCTCCAATTTTTTTATAGAAAGTTTTACTTTGCGACGTTGGTAGTCCAACTCTATGATAGCGGAATCTAAGGAGTCACCGTTTGAAAAACGTGTAGGTCGTTGATCACTTTTTTCTAAAGCTAATTCTGATTTTCGAATAATTGTTTGATATCTATCTGGCCCTACATCAACTTTTAACCCATTATCTTGAACCTCAACAACTCTTGTTGAAACAATATCTCCAATTTTTTTTCCATCAAAAAAAGAAAACGGATCTTTTTTTAATGCTCTTATTGAACCATTTACTTTATCATCTTTAATGTCAATTATTTTTAATTTAACAGAGTCACCCTTATTAAAATTATCTAATGCTTTTGAGCTTTCTATATAATCTAATTGTTTGTAATGAACAAATATATCAATATCACTGTCACCTGTGTTACAAAAGATTCCAAAATCTTTCTTAGTTACAACTTTAGCATCAACTGCAGTATTCACAGGATATTTGGTAATAAACTCATCAATAGGATTTGGTGTACAATCTTTATGACTTAAACTAATTTTTCTCTTTTCGATGTCTACCTCTTTTAATTTTACTTTTACCATATCGCCTATTTTAAAAACAGATTTTGGATTAACGCTTTTTTGCATATGTTTAATTTCACTTGAGTGAATCAATCCAACAATACCTTCTTGCATTTCTGCAAATGCACCAAAATCTGTTAATTTAACGATTTTCACCTCATATTCACTACCTATCTTAAACTTTTCTTTAATCGTTTCAAATGGATCAGGTATCATTGCTTTTACAGATAAACTCATTCTCATATTTTCTGTGTCAATTTCTAATATTTTAACTTTAATTTTTTCTCCAACTGTAAACATATCGTTTAGGTTTGTAATTTTTAAATGTGAAACTTCTGAGGAGTGGAGTAAACAATCCAAGCTTTCAATGGAAACAAAACAACCGTATGATTGAACAGCCTTAATATAGCCCTCCACTATTTGACCTACTTTATAGTTTTTTATTACTTTTTCTTTATTTTTATTTTTTTCTTGCTCAAGAACTTGTCGTCTACTAGCTATAACATTCATTCTTACATTATCAATTTTTATTATTTGAAATTCCATTGGTTTATTCATATATTCATTCATGTTTTTTATCGGTTTATCCGCTACCTGACTATTTGGACAAAATGCAAAAACTCCAAATATTTCTACAACTACTCCACCACGAACCGTATTTTTTATGATACCAGATACCTTTTCTTGTTTTTCAAAAGCTTCAACAATTTTTTTCCAAGATTTTGCTCTTCTTGCTTTTTCGATGCTTAAAACAATATTTCCATTTCGATCTTCTGTACGCTCTAAAAAAACCTCTATTTCTTTACCCTCATCTAACGTCTCTAGTTCTGCATGAGGAATTTCATTTATGTCTACAATTCCACTAGATTTTGCACCTTTAATGAATACATGCACATATTTCTCGTCAACTTTTTCAACAGTACCTGTTACGATAGTATTATCTTTGAGTATTATATTTTCTAAGTCTTTAGAAATTAATTTTGCAAACTCAGAATCTGTGTTTTGAGTATATACTTTTAAATTATCTGCACTCACTAATATTTTTTTATCTCACTTTCTATTAAGAAAAATATTTTTTTCAGTGCGCGCGATATACCATTTGTGTCATTACGTATCAATATAGAATCCTTTGTTTTTTTAAGCGGGCTTACTTTTCTGGTTTTATCCGCTAAATCCCTAGCTTTTAGGGCTTCTAAAATCTCATTAAAATTAACATTTTCACAGTTTTTTTTTGCTTTTAACTCTAGATATCTTCTTTTAGCCCTGAGCTTTACCTTTGCATCAATAAATATTTTTATATCACTAAATCTAGCAGGCAGTATTTTTGAACAAATATCACGCCCACCTACTAAAATTATTGATTGAGGACAATTAAAGATCAACTTTCTTTGAATTGGCAATAATGCTCTCCTTATAGATGGAATTTTCGCAATTTTAGAGACATTGTTAGATACATTATTTGAATGTAATTTTGGGTTTTGTAATTTTGATACATTAACAGAATTTAAAAAATTAATTAGATATTTTACATTAATTTTTTTTTTTCCTCTTTTAATATATTCTAAAGTTAAATATCGATACAGTAGTCCAGAGTCTATAAAAATAGCTTTGGATTTATACTTTTTTTGAACATTTTTTAAAATGCTCGTTTTGCCTGATGCAACACCACCATCACATGCAATAATAATTTTTTTATTTTTATAACTTCTTAGGCTATCAACTGTTTTTAATAAATTAGGAAATGAAACACTACAAGAATTAAAATCGTTGATTTGAATTTTTTTTCTAGATACTGATGCCAAAACATAAAAGGCCATAGCAATTCTATGATCTTTGTAAAAATCTTTAATAATTGTAACATTCTCAGAATAAAATTTTTCTGTAATACCAGAAACCTCTAAATCATTATTTACTCTTTTAATATTTGCACCACATAGTTTTAAATTATCGTACATAACTTTGAGCCTATCGGACTCTTTAAACTTTAATTCACCTAAATCATTAAATTTACTTTTTGATCTACAAAATAAAGAGACTATTAATAGTACCGGTACTTCATCTATAATACCGGCAATATCTCTAGATTTTATATTTACTCCTTTTAAATTTGGAGAATACAAAGCAATTATATCTCCAACGGGTTCACCGAAATATTTTCGCATATTTATTAATTTTATGTTTGCACCCATTTTTTTTAAAATTTTAATGAAACCAATTCGATGTGGATTTAAACAAACATTTTGAATTTTGATTTTGCTACCTTCAGTGAGAATAGCTATGCAAATTAAAAATGCACTTGATGAAATATCCGATGGGACAACGTAATTTTTTATTGGATGTAAGTACTGTTTTCCCAAAACTTTAATAATTTGTTTTTTCTTATTATTTTGTATTTTAATTGGGTAACGCAGGTGTTTGAGCAATCTCGAGGTATGATCTCTGACATTATTTGGACACTCGATAATTGTTTCGCCATAACTTGAGATACCCGCAAGTGTAGCAGCAGTGATCATTTGTGCTGATGGCTTATTTATATTTATTTTAGCTTGAATACAATCAGTATGTCCTTTGATCTCTAAGGGTAAAAATTTTTTATTTGATGGCTTAACATACATTAAAAATTCTTTTAAGAATTCTAATCTATATGGTCTTCTTGAAAGACTTTGGTCACCTATTATTTTTGCATTTATTTTAGATCCCGCGATTAGAGGTGTTATTAATCTTAAAGTTGTTCCACTGTTTCTACAATTTAAGACTATTTTTCTTTTTGTGACAGGATAACCAATACCGAGACCATAAATACTTAAATTATCTTTATATTTAATTACCTTTATTCCAAGTTTTTTTATAGCCATTATTGAAGTTAAAGCATCCTCACCTGGATTAGTAATTTTTATGTGTGAAATTCCATATGCAATACTTGCAAATAATACCGATCTAATAGAAAGACTTTTATCCGAGGATAATCGTACAGAACCTTTTATACAAATATCATTATCGGGGACTAATTTATTTGATTTTTTAATTGCCATTACTTTAGTAGACCAATATATACCCACTAAATTAAATTATAAAAAGAGATTTTAATGGCTGATAAAAAATTTGGACAAAAAAGGGTTTGCCCCCACTGTGAAAAGAAGTTTTATGACTTAAATAAAAAATCACCTTTTAAATGCCCTTGTGGAGAAAAAGAAATCATATTAGAGGACGAAATGCAATTAATGAATAATACCCAGCCAATTCAAACACAAAATAAAGTTGAACAAAAAGATGAGTTTGCAGATATTGAGAATGCGGATAACAGTGCAGATGAAAATGATGATGTCATATCGTTAGATGAAGCTTCATTAGAAGAGGAACAGAGTACAAAAAATTAGATTTTAAAACCAGTTCCTAAATAATATTTAATCGCTTTTTCATCCTTAATAATATTTTTTGGAGGTCCTTCAACCATAACAACACCGTCTCTAATAATTATACAGTTATCCAAAATGTCTTGGATCGCAAAAAAATTATGATCAGTAATTATCACTGATAAACCCATATCTCTAAGTTCTAATATAAATTTTTTTATTGATGATATACTTAAAGGGTCTAATGCAGCCATTGGTTCATCTAGCAAAAGAACCTTAATATCTTTGTTACATATTCTTTGTAGTGTTGATATTTTTTTATATTCACCGCCTGACATATTATTAGCTTTTACGTTCGCTAAGTATTGCAATCCAAAATAAGATAAAAGCTGATATATCTTTGCTTCTATTTTACTTTTATCTTCAATATGTAATTCTAAAATAGCATAAAGGTTCTCATAAGCTGTCATATTACCAAATAAACCTTTATGTTGCTCTAAAAGACTAATGCCTTTTAAGGCTCTTTTATGAATTGGCAACTCATTAATTGACTCGTTGTTTAATTTAATTTCTCCAAGATCTGGAAATATTTTTCCAACTATTAGATTAAATAAAGTTGATTTTCCAGCACCATTGGGACCAAGTAAACCCAATATTTGACCTTGGTTCAATGTTAAAGAGATATTTTTTAAAACAGGTTTGCCCCCTAAAGTTTTTGATATTTTAGAAATAGTCAAGATTTTCTTGTTTGATTTTTTTCCTTCTTCGTTAAATTTAATAATGTTTGATGTTGCAATATTAATTCGACTGTTTTCAACATTTTTGATTTCATTTTTAAAACCTTTCCTTTTAACTAAATTTTTTAATATTAAAGTACTCGTATCTCTATATAAAAATTCTTTTTTTAATAATAAGGTTTTATTTTTACTAGTATTTGCTTTAACCTTAATTTTCCTTTTTTTATTTTGATTATTTTCTTTTTCCATAAACTCTATCTTTTTCTTTTAACATAAATATTTCTAAATTATTTGTCATTGTATTTAATTCTGCAATATCACCTTTAATGGTATTTTTGTTATCTTTATATATTACATTTTGTTCTAATCTTATTAAATTTTTATCAGATAAAAAATTTGCAATTTTTGCAGTAATTATTCCATCTTTATTAAGAATTTTAACGTTCTGATAATATTTAATATTTTTCGATTTTTTATAGTAATTAGCCTTATCAGCTTTTACACTTAATGTACTGCCATCATTAAGTTTTGTAAAACTATGAACATTTTTTAACTCAACTAAATCTGGTTGATCTTTATTTAAATATGCTTCTTTACCTTTAGTAATATAGTCTCTACCACTGTCATCAAATGTCTTATATTCGACATTTGTAAATTTAGTAATATTTTTTTCTATTGTATTACTTTTTTTTATATCATCAGAATGTTCTTTTTCTATCTTAATTGATCCTTTATTTTGAGATATATGATAAAAATAAAAAATTGCGGAAATTAAAATAACAAAACAAAGAAAAAAATTAGACTTAGCTTTTTTAGATATCATTTATTTAGGAATTGTATTACTGAGTGAATACTTACAAGGCCTTTAAATTTACCTTTTGATTTAACTAGTAAAACCGTAATTCTTTTTTTATTCATTATTCCCAATGCTTCTGGAATAAGTAACATTTCATCAACGAAAGTAGGGTTTTTAGTCATTATATCTTTAGCCTTTAATTTTTGAAGATTTGAAAATTTACTTGCGGCTCTTGCTGTATCTCCATCTGTAATAATTGATAATTTATTTATTTTTTTTTCTTTTACTAAAACACATCCAAGCCTTTTAGAAGAAATAGCAAGTAATATTTTAGAAAAATTTTCCTCTCTGCCTACATAAGGAATTTTTTTACCTGTTATTAAAAGTTCCCTTAAAGGTGTTAAAGACTTTCCTATACTTCCATGTGGATGGTGTTCACCAAATTTTGATATTTTAAAATTTCTTTTTTTTGCAACTGTAATTGCTAGTGCATCACCTATACAGGTTAGAATTGTTGTAGTACTAGTTGGGACAAGCGAAAAATTTTTATCGCCTGCCTCCTTTATTTTAGGGTAAATGATATTTATATCTGAGTTTTTTGATAGCTGTGACTTTGAATTTGAAGATATTCCAATTATTTTAATTTTGTATTTTTTTGCAAATTTTAATATTGAAATTAATTCATTGGTATTACCACTATTAGAAGCTATAACCAGAGTATCATTTTTTTGAAGACTACCAAGACCACCATGACTAGCTTGGTTTGCGTCTAAAATGTAACTTGAAATACCAAGAGACGAAAAGGTACCACAAGTTTTTTCCAAAATCAGCTTAGATTTTCCAACACCTGTAAATACTATATTTCCTTTTGTGTTATTTAGAAGATTTACAGCCTTTGAAAAATTTAAATTAAGATTTTTTTGAACTTTTTGAATTGAATAAATTTCTTCTTTGATTATTTTTTTTCCAAAATTTAGAATTTCTTTTTCAGATTTCATACTAATGTTCAAATATATCACCTAAACCACTAAGGTCTAGATTACTTCGTGTTTCTAAAAATTCAAAGCATTTTTCTGCAATACTTGTTTTGTTTTCTCTTTTTAAAATTTTATCAAGCTCCACCTTTATTTTATGTAGGTGCAATACATCACTCGCAGCATATTTTATTTGCTCGTCAGAGTAATTCTCACAACCCCAATCAGATGTTTGCATTTCTTTATCTAATTTTACTCCTAGTAAGTCTTTTGCCAAATCTTTAAGACCGTGATTATTTGTAAATTTACGGCAAATCTTTGATGCAATTTTAGTATCAAAAATATTTTTAACATTAATTTTAATATGATGTTTTATAAAACTTAAATCAGCTCTACCAAAATGAAAAATTTTTTTTATTTTATCATTTTCTAAAATTCCTTTAAGATTTGGTGCATTATATTCACCCTGAAATTTTACAAGATGAACAAAGTTTGCTCCATCTGACAATTGTATTAGGTGGAGTTTATCTGTTAGAGGATTTAATCCAGAAAATTCACAATCAACAGCAATTGTTGTGGCATTTTTTAAACTTGTGTCAGTTGGAAGATCGTTTAAATGTATTTTATATTTAAAATTCATATTTCAATTACTGATTGTATAACATGTCTTTAGCTTATGTAAAAAAAATCTGTCTTTTTGGGGGCGCTGGTTTTGTTGGGCGTTCAATTGTTAGATTATTAGCAAAAAGAGGATTTGAGCTTAAAATAGCTACAAGATCACCGTTTGACGAAGATTTATTAGAACTAAAGTCCACCGTCAGCGATCCTGGGCAAATTACAATAGAAAAAATCAATATTCATTCTAATAATCAAATAAAAAACTTCATACAGGATTGTGAAGTTTGCATTAATTTAGTTGGTATTCTTTTTGAAAAAGGAAAAAATACTTTTAAAAAAGTTCACACAGATTTTGTAAGTAATCTTACATTAGCTGTTAAAGAAGAAGCATCTTTAAAACATTTCATTCATTTTTCAAGTCTCGGAGTAAAAGGTGGCACTGCATCAAAATATTTAGAAAGCAAATATCAAGCAGAACAAATTATAAAAAAACATTTAAAAAATTATACTATTATAAAACCCTCAATCGTTTATGGAGGTGGTCAAAAAGATTTTACAAATACATTTGCGAAATTAATAAATTTGTTTCCCGTTATACCTTTAGCAGGTGCTTCAGTTAAATTTGCCCCAGTGTACGTCGGAGATATTGCATTAGGTATCGAGAAAATTATAGATAATGAGATTAAAAAAGAAACTTTTGAATTTGTTGGGAACGAAATTTTTAACCTAACTGAAATCATAAAAATTATTTCAAATGAAATCAGAAAAAAAAATATCATTATTCCGATTCCACCATGGCTAGGCAAGCTGCAAGGAGCAGTTTTGGGTTTAGCGCCTAATCCAATGTTAACTTTAGACCAAGTAAGAACCTTAGAATCAGGTGACAATATTGCAACTGGAAACCACAGAACTTTATCTGACCTTGAAGTTAATCTTCATGGTATTAGAAATATAGTATCAAACTATTTATGGAGGTTTAGAAAGGGAGGTCAGTTTGCCAAATAAAATAATAATAAAAACCCTAAAATTAACCTCAAGATAACAAAAATATTGAAAGAGTATTTTTTTACAAAAGATAAAAAAAATTTAATACATGTTAAGGATATGATTAAAGACAAAAAAAATCCTATAAATAAAAAAATATAAAAATCTTTGTTAAAATTAATTACGGTTTCACTAATTCCTAAAACGGTTGCTGCAAAAAGGGTTGGTATTGATATAAGAAAACTAAATTTAGCTGAGTCTAATCTTGAAAAGCCTAAATATCTTGCACAACTAATTGTTATACCAGATCTGCTTGTTCCAGGAATAAGAGCTAGCACTTGAGCCATCCCAATGTAAAAAGCATTTTTATTCGAAATGTTTTTATCAAATTTTTTTATAACTGGAGTTTTATCGCTTAAATATAAAATAATTGAAAAAAAAATGGTTGCATATGCAACTATTTTAATATCTTGTAAAAATAAATTCACATTAAAAAATTTTACTAAAAAACCAAAAATAATTACAGGAATAGTTGCAATGGTTATATTAAGAATTAACGGTACATTGTTTATAATATTAAAAAGTTCTTTTTTAAAATATATGATTACTGCAATTAATGACCCAGTGTGTGTTGATATATTGAATAAAAGATTTTGATTTTTGTCTTTAAGCATTACCAATTCTTCAAATATTACCAGCAACCCACTCGATGATATGGGTAACCATTCAGTAACACCTTGGATTATTGATAGACAGATTGCACTTAAAAAAATTGAGGTCGTCATGAATTAAAGTCAGTTAATAGTATTTTTAATTAAAGGCTATAATAAGTTAGTTTCTAGAATCGTCATTTTTATCTCAAATATTATTAAGGTGGTAAAAAATGATAAAAAGTGTCACATTTTTGAACTTTTGTTGATTTTGCTTATATTAAAGGTAAACAAAAGTTTACCAAAAATGCTATACTTAGATTAAATTTTGTATATGTAAGTCCACTAAATGTCAAAAATGTTAAAATTTGTGGATTTAAAAAGAGAGACTCCAGAAAAGTTTGGCTCTCAAAGCCGTAAAGAGAATTTCTTGGAAATATATAAAGAATTTATAGATACAAAAGCAAAAGAACAGGCAAGCAGATGCTCCCAATGTGGAACCCCTTTTTGTCAAGTACATTGTCCACTCCAAAATAATATACCTGATTGGTTAAAACTTACAGCAGAGGGCAGACTGAAAGATGCTTACGAAGTTTCAGCTGAGACAAATTCTTTGCCAGAAGTGTGTGGAAGTATATGTCCTCAAGATCGTTTATGCGAAGGAAATTGTGTAATCGAACAGTCGGGACATGGTACAGTCACGATCGGAGCAGTTGAAAAATTTATTACAAATACCGCCTGGGATAATGGATGGATAAAACCTATTGTTCCTTTAACCGAGTTTAAACAATCTGTTGGAATTATCGGCTCTGGTCCGGCTGGAATAGCTGCAGCAATGGAACTAAGAAAAGAAGGTTACCAAGTTACCATTTATGATAGATATGATAGAGCTGGTGGACTATTAATTTATGGAATCCCAAATTTTAAATTAGATAAATCAACAGTTTTAAGAAGAATAAAGCTTTTAGAAGATAGCAAAATTAAAATTATTAAAAATTTTGAGGTTGGAAAAGATTCTAGTTTTAAAGAATTGAAAGAAAAACATGACGCTGTCCTTATTGCCACAGGTGTTTATAAAGCAAGACAGGTTAATACACCTGGGTCCGATTTAAACAACATTTTTCCTGCTATGAAATTTTTGACAGCCTCTAACAAAAAAGGGCTGGGTGACAAAGTTAAAGAGTTTGATACTGGAGTATTGAATGCTGAAGGCAAAGATGTAGTTGTAATAGGTGGTGGAGATACTGCAATGGATTGTGTGAGAACGGCAGTTAGACAAAAAGCAAAATCTGTATCTTGTTTGTATAGAAGGGATAAAGCAAATATGCCTGGGTCAGCAAGAGAAGTTGCAAACGCAGAGGAAGAGGGAGTAAAATTTATCTGGTTGTCTAGCCCAAAAGTTTTTAAAGGAAGTGAAAAAGTTGAAAAAGTAATTTTAAATAAAATGAGACTTGGAGAACCAGACTCATCTGGAAGACAGTCACCGAAAATAATTGAAGGTTCAGAAGAAGTTTTAAATGCAGATCTTGTAATAGAAGCACTTGGGTTTGAACCAGAAGAGATTCCAAAGTTATTTAATGAACCTGATTTGCAAGTTACAAAATGGGGAACCATCAAAGCAGATCTCAAAACCCTTAAAACAAATATTAAAGGTGTCTTCGCAGCTGGTGATATTGTTCGTGGTGCTTCTTTGGTTGTGTGGGCTATACGAGATGGAAGAGATGCCGCAAAAGGGATAAGTCAATATCTAGACCAAATTTCAAGAAAAAAAGTAAGAGCTGCCTAGAAATGATTAAAGGTTATTTAAATAATAAAAAGAAATTGCAACAAGCCAATGTTAGGATAGAGGATCATGATGCTTGTGGAGTAGGCTTTGTTGCTTCAATGACTGGAAAACAAAAAAGAGAAGTTGTCAAAAATGGTATCGAAGCTTTAAAGGCAGTTTGGCATAGAGGTGCTGTTGATGCAGATGGCAAAACTGGAGATGGAGCAGGAATACATATAGAATTTAGTCGAGATTTTTTTATAGAGCAAATCAATGTTACGGGACATGAAGTAAGAGATGATCAAGAGATATGTCTTGGAATGGTTTTTTTACCTCGTACAAATTATTCAGCACAAGAAAGATGCAGATCTCTTCTAGAGCAAGAATTATTAAATAATGATTTTTATATTTTTGGATGGAGACAAGTGCCTGTAAATCCTAAGGTTTTAGGGCAAAAAGCTAACGACACTAGACCTGAAATCGAGCAGATCATATTTGCTTGCGAAAAAAAATATGATTTTCAAGAATTAGAAAGAAAACTTTTTATAATAAGAAAAAAAATAGAAAATCAAGCGGCAAAGGAACAGTTAAATGATTTTTATATTTCATCATTAAGCTCGAAATCAGTGATCTACAAAGGTATGTTTTTAGCGGAAAATATTGCAGACTTCTATCCAGATCTAATGGATGAAAGATTTACATCAAGGTTTGCAATTTTCCACCAAAGATTCTCCACAAACACTTTTCCATCATGGGAATTGGCTCAACCTTTTAGGGTTCTAGCACACAACGGCGAAATAAATACTTTAAAGGGAAATGTAAATTGGATGAAGACCCATGAAGCTGGGATGGAGAGTGATCTATTTGATAATATTGATGACATCAAACCGATTATCAAAGCGAATAATTCAGACACAGCATCTTTAGATGCAGCATTTGAGTTATTAGTAAGAGGTGGCAGGGGTCTTCCAATTGCAAAAATGATGTTAATTCCAGAAGCATGGTCCAAAAAAAGTAAAATTATTTCCAAAGCCCACCGTGATATGTACAATTATTTGAATTCAGTAATAGAACCTTGGGATGGTCCTGCAGCAGTAGCAGCATTTGATGGACGTTGGATCATTGCCGCATCAGATAGAAATGGATTAAGACCTTTAAGATATACGATTACAAAAGATAAAATGTTATTTGCTGGATCTGAAACAGGAATGGTTCACGTTTCTGAAGATAATATTCAATACAGGGGCCGAGTGGGGCCAGGACAAATGATTTCTCTAGATCTGGATAAAGGAAAATATTTTAATGATAAAAAAACTAAAGATCATTTAGCATCTAATCCTGTATACAAAGAATTTGCTTCTAATCACATTGAATTATCTAAAAGTTTTAAGAGTCTTAAAGAAAAATATCATTTTGATGGACAGGAATTAAGACAACGTCAATATCTTGCAGGTTTAAGTATTGAGGATTTAGAAATTATTCTTCATCCAATGATAGAGGATTCTAAAGAGGCAGTTGGCTCAATGGGAGATGATACTCCTATTGCAGTACTTTCGAGTAAATTTAGACCACTGTCACATTTTTTCAGACAAAACTTTAGTCAAGTCACAAACCCCCCAATTGATTCTCTAAGGGAAAATAGAGTGATGTCTTTAAATACTAGATTGGGTAATTTGGAAAATATTCTTGATGATAAATTAACTAAACAAAAAAGTTATCTACTTGAAAGTCCAGTTTTAACAAATGCACAATTTAAAAAAGTTTATGATACATTTAAAGATGAGACTAATGCTATTGATTTAACTTATGAGATTAATGATAAAAATACTTTAAAAAATCAACTTGATAGAATTAGAGTTGAAGCTGAGGAGTTTGTAAGAGGTGGTGCGAAGCACTTAGTGATAAGTGATGAAAAGGTTTCAAAAACAAGATTATCCATTCCAGTCATTTTAGCGCTTGGAGCCGTTCAATCACATTTGACTTCACTTGGTATTAGAAAGTTTGTATCAATTCATGTTAAATCTTCAGAGTGTTTAGATACACATTATTTTGCAGTTTTAATCGGTGCGGGAGCCACAACAGTAAATCCGTATTTAACTCTTGATTGCATCCATCAAAGATTTGAAAAAGGATTGTTTGGTAAATTTAGTTTTGATGAATGTATACAAAGATATGTAAAAGCTATTAATGATGGTTTACTGAAAATTATGTCCAAAATGGGTATATCAGTGATTAGTTCTTATCGTGGTGGCCTAAATTTTCAGTCTTTAGGACTAAGTCGTTCACTTGTCTCAGAGTATTTTCCAGGTTTGGAGTCGAGAATATCCGGTATAGGAATTTTAGGTATCGAAGATATGATTAAAAAACATCACGATGAAACGTTTAGAGAAAACGTGATTTCTTTACCAATTGGAGGTATCTACAAATATCGACACGGCGGGGAAACACATGGCTATCAAGCTAAGACGATGCACTTATTGCAAAGCGCTGTGACAAATGATTCTTACGATACATATAGAAAATACTCAAAATTAATCCATGAAATGCCGCCAATTCATCTAAGGGACTTACTCGGTTTTAAATCAAAAAAAGGATCAATATCCTTAGATGAGGTTGAATCAGTGACTGAGATTAGAAAAAGATTTGGAACTGGAAGCATGTCCATGGGTGCTTTATCTAAAGAGGCTCATGAAACTTTGGCCATTGCAATGAATAGAATTGGAGGCGCATCGTGTAGTGGAGAAGGTGGAGAAGATGAAGATAGGTTTGTACCTCGGAGCAATGGAGATAATGCTAATTCTAGAGTGAAACAAGTAGCATCTGGTAGATTTGGTGTTACAGCAAAATATTTAAATCATTGTAATGAAATTGAAATTAAAATTGCACAAGGTGCTAAACCTGGCGAGGGCGGGCAATTACCCGGATTTAAGGTTTCTAAATACATTTCGAAACTACGTCATTCAACTCCCGGTGTTACCTTAGTTTCTCCTCCTCCGCATCATGATATTTACTCTATTGAAGATTTGGCTCAGCTGATTTACGATTTGAAGCAAATTAATGAAAAAGCTCGTGTAGGGGTGAAGTTGGTAGCTTCGACTGGAGTTGGTACAGTTGCTGCAGGCGTAGCAAAAGCAAAAGCTGATATTATTTTAATCAGCGGACACAATGGTGGTTCAGGAGCAACTCCGCAAACAAGCGTAAAATATGTAGGGTTGCCTTGGGAGATGGGTTTAACTGAAACAAATCAAATTTTAACAATGAATAATTTAAGACATAAAGTAGTTTTAAGAGCTGATGGAAGTATTAAGACTGGACGAGATGTCGTGATGGCCGCTATGATGGGTGCAGATGAATTCGGGATCGCTACAACTAGCTTAATAGCAATGGGATGTATAATGGTTAGACAGTGTCACTCGGATACTTGTCCAGTGGGAATATGCACACAAAGAGAGGATTTAAGATCAAAGTTTATCGGAACTCCTGAAAAGGTTGTAAATCTTTTCACATTTGTAGCCGAAGAGGTGAGAGAAATCCTAGCAGAACTTGGCTTTAGATCATTAAATGAAGTAATTGGTCGAACAGACTTGTTAAAACAAATATCAAAAGGGTCTTCAAACTTAGATGATCTAGATTTTAACCCTTTGTTGGTTCAAGCTGATCCTGGAGACAATCCAAGATATTGTAAAGATAAAATTAGAAATGAGGTACCGAACACTTTAGATGAAAAAATTATTAAAGACATGATTTCATTAATTGAAAGTGGTCAAAACGTAGATTTGAATTATAATATAAAAAATACTGATAGGACAGTCGGCGCAAGATTAGCTTCTAATTTAGTAACAAAATTTAAAGACAAAACTTTCAATGAAAATCAAATTAATATTAAATTAAGAGGCTCTGCGGGACAATCTCTTGGAGCATTTACCGTTAAAGGTATTAATCTTGAAGTAATAGGAGACTGCAATGATTACGTTGGAAAAGGTTTATCTGGTGGTACGATTATTGTAAGACCGGCAAGAGCTACAGAAATTGAAACTGAAAAAAATACTATCATTGGTAATACTGTTTTATATGGAGCAACTAGTGGAAAATTATTTGCTGCTGGACAAGCGGGTGAAAGATTTGCGGTAAGAAATTCAGGTGCAATCTCGGTTGTTGAAGGCTGTGGTACAAATGGTTGTGAATACATGACAGGAGGAACAGCAGTATTTCTTGGCGAAATTGGCGATAATTTTGCTGCTGGAATGACTGGTGGCATGGCTTTTGTATATGATCCTGAGTCTAAATTAGAAAATCTTATTAATCCAAACAGCGTGACATGGAACAAAGTTGAAACTGACTATTGGAAAAAATATTTAAGAGATTTGATCGAGGAACATGCAAAGTTTACAAAATCAAAATATTCAAAAAAAATGCTCTATGAATGGGACATTAATCTAGACCATTTTGTTCAAATTTGCCCGTTAGAAATGCTAAATAAACTTGATAATCCTTTAACTAACAAAGTATTACAAAAAAAAGCTGGTTAATTATTATAATTTATAATTTCTACTAATGCCTGTCCAATACGTTTCAAATCATCTTTTGAAGAAAGGCTATGGTCGCCATTATTTTGCAACATTATTAAACTATCTTTAGAAACTAAAGTTTTTGATAAAAAGTAAGAATATTTTATTGAGACTATGTTATCTTTTAAACCATGGAATAATCTAAGAGGAAAATTACATTTTTTTTTGCGCAAAATCAAATGTTTATTACCACCTTCTATTAAACTTTTTCCGATAGGATAAAAGCCGTCGTAATCATTTTTAAGTTTGTAAATTTTACCGGATTCTATAATTTTTTTTGTTTTTTTTGAAAATGTATCCCACATTAAGTGTTTGGTGAAATCAGGCGCAGAAGCAATACCAATAAATCCAATAATGTTTTTTATTTTCCAAACAAGTCTTGCAGCAATCCAACCACCACATGATGATCCTATCAAAACAATTTTCTTGTTTTTAAGTTTTGATTTATATAACTCCATAGACTCTTCAACCCAGTCATTAATTCCTTGATGCTCAAATTTACCTGTGGATTTGCCATGACCAGAGTAATCAAATGCTAAAAAATTAATATTATTTTTTTTACATAAAGATTTTAGATACGTTACCTTTTTTCCCTTGATATCTGACATTAAGCCATGTAGAAAAAAAATGGCAATTTTACTTTTTGTACTCACTTCGGTGTAATACAGAGTCTGTTTTTTTGAAGTATAGAAATAATTTTTTTTGTTTTTCATGTGAATAAATATATAGTTATAAAATCTTTTAAATGAGTGCAAATATTAGGTTATTACAAATTATCCCAAATATGGATATTGGTGGAGCAGAAACGGGTTGTTTGCATGTTGCTGAACATATTTCACAAAGAGGGGGGTTTTCCGCAATTTTAACAAGTGGTGGCAAATTGCTAGAATTAATTGATGAACATAAAATTAAAATATTTAGATGGCCTGTTAATAAAAATATTTTTTTTATTATAGTCAATATTTTTTATATTTTTTTTTTAATTAAGATAAACAAAATTAATATTGTTCATGCTAGAAGTCGTGCTCCGGCTTGGTCAGCCTATTTTGCATCTAAATTAGCTGGTGTAAAATTTATTACAACATTCCATGGAACATATAATTTTAAATCTAAGATAAAAAAATTTTATAACTCTGTAATGGTTAAGTCAGATCATGTTATTGCAGGATCTGAATTCATATTAAATCATATTCATTCTAACTATAATATTCAATCTTCCTCATCAGTTATAAAAAGAGGTATTGATGAAAAATATTTTTCTAAAAAAAATGTAAGTGAGGAAGAAGTTATAAAATTAAAAAAATCGATGAATATAACAGAAAATAATTTTATTATTTTATTACCTGGAAGATTAACGTATTGGAAAGGTCAAAAGTTATTTATAGAATCTTTAAATAAACTTAATAAAAAAAAATTACTTCATAATGTTAAAGCATTTATTATTGGAAGCGATCAAGGTAGAGCTCATTACAGAGATGAATTAGTAAAAATGATCAAAAATTATGGTTTAGAAAATAAGTTAAATATTGCACATGGTTTAAATAAAATGCCAGTCGCATATTTAGTTGCAAATCTTGTTTTATCTAGTTCAATAGAACCAGAGTCTTTTGGACGCGTAAGTGTGGAAGCTCAGTCGATGGAAAAACCTGTTTTAGCTAGCGACATCGGCGGCTCTTTAGAGACGGTTATTAATAATAAAACAGGATGGTTATTTAAAAATAACGATGTAAACGATTTATCAGAAAAGCTAGAAATGATAATAAAAACTGAGCAGAATGTGCTAGATTTGATTGGTAAACAGGGTCGAAAAAATGTTAAGGAAAACTATACGAGAGAATTAATGGTATCAAGAACACTGGAAATCTATAGTTCATTAGTTTAAGAGTCTAAAGTAATATGGTTTCAATTTCTTTTCCAGATGGAAAAATAAAAAAATATGACTCACCTGTTACAGGAAATCAGATTGCTAAAGATATAGCTCCATCATTATTAAAAAAAGCATTAGTGATAGAAGTGAATGGTGAATTTAAAGATTTGAATATTGAAATATCAAAAGACTCTAATATTAAAATTATTACTATAGATGATGATTATGCTTTAGAGCTATTAAGACATGATTCAGCGCATTGTATGGCTATGGCAGTTCAACAATTGTACCCAGGAACGCAAGTTACAATTGGGCCTGTAATAGAAAATGGTTTTTATTATGACTTTGCAAGAGATGAGCCATTTAGTGATAGTGATTTAACAAAGATTGAAAAAAAAATGCATGAGATAATTAGTCAAGATCCAAAAACAAAAAGAGAGGTATGGGATAGAAATAAAGCAATAGAGCATTTTAAAAACATTGGAGAGCACTACAAAGCAGAGTTAATAGAAAGTATTCCCAAGAATGAAGAGATCTCTGTTTATTATCACGGATCATGGCACGACTTATGTAGAGGGCCGCACTTACCAAGTCTAGGTAAAATTGGTAAAGCTTTTAAATTGATGAAAGTCGCAGGAGCATATTGGAGAGGTGACTCTAAAAATAAAATGCTTCAAAGAATATATGGAACATGCTGGAAGACAAAAAAAGACTTAGATGATTATTTACATAGAATTGAAGAAGCAGAAAAAAGAGATCATAGAAAACTTGGTAAAGCTTTAGATTTATTTCATTTTCAGGAAGAAAGCCCTGGAGCAGTTTTTTGGCACCAAAAAGGATGGAGTTTATTTCAATCTCTAGTTAAGTTCATGAGAGATAAACAAAATCAAGCTGGGTATCTTGAGGTTAATACACCAGAAATGTTAGATAAGGCTTTGTGGGAAAAGTCTGGACATTGGGAAAAATTTCAAGAGTATATGTATACCACTGATGCTGATGAAAAGACCTTTGCTATTAAGCCAATGAATTGTCCAGGCCACGTACAAGTTTTTAATCAAGGTTTAAAAAGTTATAAAGATTTACCACTTAAGATTTCAGAATTTGGAAAAGTTCATAGATATGAACCTTCTGGTGCACTTCATGGCTTAATGAGAGTAAGGGCATTTACTCAAGACGATGCTCATATTTTTTGTACCCATGAACAAATTACAGAAGAGTCGCTAAAGGTCACAAATTTAATTTTGGATATTTATAAATCTTTTGGTTTTGAAAATGTAAAACTAAAATTTGCTGACCGCCCAAACAAAAGAGTAGGCAACGATGAAGTCTGGGATCAAAGTGAAAAAGCATTACTAGAAGCAATCAAGGCAAGCGGTTTAAAGTATGAAGTTAACAAAGGTGAGGGAGCGTTTTATGGTCCAAAAATCGAGTTTATTCTAATAGATGCAATTGGTAGAGAATGGCAGTGTGGAACTTTACAAGTAGACTTTAATTTACCAGGAAGATTAGATGCAACTTATGTAGCTAGCGATGGTTCAAAACAGGTCCCAGTGATGTTGCATAGAGCAATGTTTGGATCCTTAGAGAGGTTTATCGGTATTTTAATTGAACATCATGCTGGTAAGTTTCCGTTTTGGTTATCACCTGATCAAGTCGCTGTATTACCCATAAGCAATGAACAAAACGATTATGCGATAAAAGTGAAGATGTTACTTGAAAAAAAAGGATTAAGGTCTATTATTGATAATAGAAATGAAAAGATTAACTATAAAATTCGAGAACATTCAGTTTCGAAAATTCCAGTCTTAATGATCTGTGGCGCAAAAGAAGTTCAAGACAACACAATTACAATACGAAAGTTAGGACATGAACAACAACAAACTATGAGTCTTGAAGAAGCTACTAACAAATTGCTGGTTGAGTCAAATACCCCCTCCGTTTAATGCATAAGAACAATTTTTCTAATTAATGAAAGGTCCTAGAGTTAATAAAAAGATACGTGCAAATGAAGTGCAGCTTATTACACACGAAGGAGACAATATAGGTGTAGTTCCTATAGGTGAAGCCTTAGATAGAGCTAGGGAAGTAGGATTAGATTTAATTGAAGTTGCACCAAATGTAAAACCTCCAGTGTGTAAGATTATTGATTATGGTAAATATAAGTATGAACTACAAAAAAAAGCTAGCCAAGCAAAGAAAAAACAAAAAATTATTACTTTAAAAGAGCTTAAATTCAGACCAAGTACAGATAAGCATGATTATGATTTTAAGATGAAAAATGCAAAAAAATTTATTAACAAAGGTGATAAAGTTAAATTCACAATCAGATTTAAAGGAAGAGAGATGGATTATATGAAAGCAGCGTATGATCTTGTAGACAAAATTATAGAGGATACGAAGGATATTTCTAAAGTGGAACAAAAGGCAAAATTAGAGGGTAGACAAATGACCCTTATAATTCAACCAAATTAATCAAATATTGATATTGTTATATTGTCTTTATTAGGTATAACGACATTCGTTATGACCAAGTTAAAGACAAAAAGTTCAGCGAAAAAGAGATTCAAAATAACAGCAAAAGGAAAAGTTAAATCTGCGCAAGCTGGAAAGAGACATGGAATGATTAAAAGAACAAATTCTCAAATAAGAAAATTAAGAGGAACAACTGTATTATCTAAACAGGACGCAAAAATCATTAAATCATACATGCCAAACAGTTTAAGGGGATAATATGGCAAGAGTAAAAAGAGGAAAAATAAGTAAAGCAAAACATAAAAAAGTCTTAAAATCTGCAAAGGGTTATTGGGGTAGAAGAAAAAATACCATAAGAGTTGCTAAACAAGCTGTAGAAAAAGCAATGCAGTATGCTTATAGGGATAGAAGAAGAAATAAAAGAAATTTTAGGTCATTATGGATTCAAAGGATAAACGCTGGTGTAAGAGCTGAGGGCTTAACTTACTCAAAATTCATTAATGGACTTGCAAAATCGAAGATAAACATTGATAGAAAAATACTAGCAGATATCGCATATAATAATCCTGAGACCTTCAAATCTATCGTAAAAAAGGTACAATCTCATTTAAATTAAAATTTAAATGTTAGATCTTAAAAACTTATCTCAAGAGATAAATTCTAAAACTAAGCAAATAACAGACAGACAGTCTTTGGAGTCTCTAAAAACTTTCTACCTTGGAAAAAGGGGTATGATTACTGAAGCTTTTAAAAATATAGGAGCAATTGATGTCGATAAAAGAAAAAGTTTTGCAGCAGAATTAAATATTATAAAGACAAATTTACTAAATGAAATTAATTCTTATGAAACTAAAATTGAATTAAAAGAGATTGATGAAAAATTAAGTTCAGAAAAAATCGATATTACACTTCCAACAAAAGAAATCAAAAAGGGGAAAATACATCCAGTATCCCAAGTAATAGATGAATTAACATGTATCTTTGCAGAAATTGGATTTTCTGTTGCAGAGGGTCCTGATATAGAAAATGAATTTAATAATTTTACTGCATTAAATACACCTGAACATCATCCAGCTAGAGACATGCACGATACTTTTTATTTAGATGAGAATAAAAAAAACTTACTAAGAACGCATACATCGCCTGTTCAAATCCGTACAATGTTAAACAATAAACCACCAATAAGGATTATTGCTCCAGGCCGAACTTATAGATGTGATAGTGATATGACACATACTCCTATGTTTCATCAGCTAGAGGGTCTTCACATTGACAAAGATGTCAATATGGGAAATTTAAAAGGGTGCTTA
>MDTE01160114.1_pt1 | contig 32620 bp, 36 predicted proteins | sample 811231 | NCBI WGS metagenome assembly MDTE01 (sample SAMN05326651, study PRJNA326480) | marine metagenome | isolation source: seawater | place: Indian Ocean: Red Sea | collected 2010
CCAGGTGATGGGCGCACAGCTGATTTTCAGAATGCTCTCGACCTCATCGACCAGCTCGATGGGCTCGCGTCCCTCGCGGTCAAGCTTGTTGATGAATGTGACGATGGGCGTCTGTCTCAACCGGCAAACGTCCATGAGCTTGATGGTGCGCGGCTCCACACCTTTGGCGCAATCGATGACCATCAGCGCCGAGTCCACTGCCGTCAGTGTGCGATAGGTATCCTCGGAGAAGTCCTCGTGACCCGGGGTGTCGAGCAAATTGATGATGTGGTCGTTGTAAGGAAACTGCATCACCGAAGACGTCACGGAAATGCCTCGTTCCTGCTCCATGCGCATCCAATCCGATGTCGCGGTGCGGCTCGCCTTCCTACCCTTGACCGTACCCGCGAGTTGAATGGCGCCACCAAACAAAAGAAACTTCTCGGTCAGCGTGGTTTTGCCCGCATCCGGGTGCGAAACAATCGCAAATGTGCGCCGGCGGGCGACTTCTTGTTCCAAAGAGCTCATCGAAAACACTGACTACAGGTGGTCAGGCGGCGGATTCTACCCTATTCGCCAATGTCGCTGCTCGGATCGCCAAACAATGGCACACCAGGTATGCCATTGGGACTCTGACACTCATCAACACTCTCGGAACCCGTCCGACGAAGCTCGACAGCAACACTTTCGAGGATCAGGCTTTGCAACCCATCCGAGCAAAACTCTATAGTGCCCGGACACCCCCGAGACCCCGCCCGTGCCCGACCTCGCTTTCACCCAGTGGATGTTCTTGTTCGTCATCACACTGGCGGCTGGGATCGTGCAATCAGCAACCGGGTTTGGTTTTGCCGTCATCGCAGTACCGCTGTTCTTGTTAACGCTCGACTCAACCACAGTGATTCAAATCAACATCGTGCTGAATCTCGTGAACGCCTTGCTCATCGCACCTCGGATCTGGCGTCTGGCGCCGACCGGGTTGTTGCGCGACCTGTGTGTGGGCGCATTGATTGGTCTGCCGATTGGCATCGTCGTATTCAATATGGCGAACGTCGACCACCTGAAGGTTGCCGTCGCCGTGTTGATCATCGGCTTTTGTGTGCACTTGATGATGTCGTCCACCCGGCGGGCCACGTCGCGAGTACCGGGTAAGACCGGCAGTATCACAACCGGTGGTTTTTCGGGCGCCTTGACCAGCGCGCTCGCGATGCCCGGTCCACCAGTGCTGATCTACCTCGCACATTTCGACGTGGACAAAGACGCTTTCAGAGCGACCAACTTGTCACTGTATGTCGTGGCCTATGGTTGTGCTCTGTTGCTACAAGCGACCCTCGGTGACATGAGTCTGGAAACCTGGACGATCTCGGCCATCCTGGTGCCGGTGGTCATTCTCGGCGCCGTCGCCGGGCATGTGATGGCACCCTGGCTCAGCGAGCGTGTGTTCCGAGCGAGTGTGCTGGTCACATTGCTCGCTACCGGTGTATACATGATTTACGCGACCCTTGACTCGATGGTATCGGCAACCGGCGCAAGCCCGTGAGCGCGCAACAGAGAACACACAAATGAGCACACAGAGCACCCTGATTCACTCCGAAGTGGATTTGACACTCGAAGGAAAACACACCGGTCATTTGCGACTGCCTCACTCCGTACACCGATCCGCGTACGGCTGGCTTCCGATGCCCATTTGCTCCATCAAGAACGGTGATGGGCCGCGAGTGCTGTTGACCTCAGGCACCCACGGAGACGAGTACGAAGGCCAGGTGTGCATGAGCCGATTGATTCGTGAACTCGAGCCGTCCGACGTGCGCGGCCAGCTCATTATTCTGCCCATGACGAACTATCCGGCCGCGAAGGCGGGTCTGCGAACCTCACCCATCGATGAGGGCAATCTCAATCGTGAGTACCCTGGCGATGCACGGGGCAGCATGACGCAGATGATTGCGCACTACGTGGAAGAGGTTCTAATGCCCTTTTGCGATGCCATGTTCGATCTGCACTCCGGTGGCTCATCATTGATCTATGTGCCCTCGGTGCAGGTCCATCTCGAGCCCGACGGAAGCTTGAACCCTCGAGTGCGCGAGCTTGCTGAAGCCTTCGCCTGTCCGGTAACCCAAGTTTACCCCTGCGATGACGCGGGCGGCATGTCCGAAGCCGGCGCCCGCCGAAAAGGCTTGCTCTATTTCTGCACCGAGCTTGCGGGCGCCGGGATGGTGACGCCGGAGGCCAATCGAATCGCCTTCGACGGGATGCGGCGCACACTGCATAACTTGGGCGCGTTGCATTCGCTACCAGAAGATCTACCCGGCTCTGCGCCACGCACCCAGTTCGTGAACATCGATGGTGAAGCGTTGTTTTGCTACGCCAGTGAAGATGGCTTGTTCGAACCTCTGGTGGAACTCGGCGAGTGGGTGGAATCTGGACAACCGGCCGCGTTGATTCACACACCGGAGAGCCCATTGCGTGAGCCGACGCTGTTACACTTCGACGCCGCCGGGCTGGTTGTGTGTAAACGAGTGCCGGGACGCACCTTGCGCGGTGACTGCCTCTATCACATCGGTGCCCCCTGGCACGGCTGAGCAAGGCAACTTCGTCAGAAAACGATGACGTTTCTCAGCGCCTCCTGTCGATTGACGCTCGCAACGGCCTCGTTGATCTCTTCCAACGGATAGCGATTGCTGATCAGCTCATCAAGCTTCAGACGGCCCTGCTGGTAGAGCTCGATGAGCTTTGGCATATCGACCCGAAGTCGAGTTGCACCCATCTTGCTGCCGAGCACCCGCTGGTTTGAACCGGCGACTTTCAGCGGATCGAAATTCACCATATCACCAACGGCCGGCATACCGACAATCACCGTGGTGCCGCCGCTGCGGATGTAGTGAAAGCTGTCTTCGATGGCCCTCGGATTGCCGACAGTGATAAAAACGTAGTCAGCACCGCGCCCGGACGTCACCGAGCGAATGAAGTCACGAACATCGTTGTCGCGCGCATTCACCGTGTGGGTGGCACCAAACAGCCGCGCAGCCTCGAGCTTTTCGTCGACAAGGTCCACCGCGACAATGACGTGCGCACCGGATATTCGTGCGCCCTGAATACTGTTCAAACCCACACCACCCGTGCCGATTACCACCACCGTGCTGCCGGACGGCACCTGTGCGGTATTGGTCACGGCACCGAGCCCGGTGATAACCCCGCAGGCCAGCAGCGATGCGCTGTCCATGGGCACCCCCTCTGGTATGGCCACGACCTGTGATTCATGCACCACGGTTTCCTCAGCGAACGCTGCCGTTTGCATGCCCTGCAGGATTGAGTTCCCTGCTTTGTGCAATCGGCCTTCGTCGTCAGCCGGAAATTCGCCGTCGCAGATGGTCGGCTCACCTTGCTCACAATAGAAACAATGTCCACACGAGCGAATCAAGGTCACCACCACGTGCTGGCCGGGCTTGATCGCTCGCACTCCCGGACCGACACTATCGACCACGCCCGCCGCCTCATGGCCATAAACCGCTGGCAGCTGCCCACCCCAGGCACCTTCCATATAGTGGATATCGCTGTGACAAATGGCGCAGGCGCTAAGCTTCACTTTGACCTCACCGGCCTGTGGTGGATCGAGCTCGAGTTCTTCGATGACCAGGGGTTTTTCGAACTCGTGACAAACAGCTGCTTTCATATGGTTGTGACCTCAGCGACGGACGCATTAGGCTATCAACGCCTACGGTCCGTACACAACAGATGACTACTCGAACGCACCCACTATGACCAGTAAAACGTCAAAGCAGCCACCGGTACTCGGCATCCTGGTGCTCGACACCGGCTTCCCGCGTATACGCGGTGATGTTGGCAACTCGAGCACCTTCAACTATCCAGTGATGTTGAAAACGGTGTCCGGTGCCACCCCAACTGAAGTAACGGGCCCGAACGTCGAACGCTTGCTGGATGCTTTCGCCAGCGGGGCGGCCGAGTTAATCGAACAAGATGCGGCCGGCATCACCACGACTTGTGGCTTCCTGGCGGTGCTTCAACCGAGACTCGCAGCGCGCTGTACGGTACCGTTTGCCGCCTCCAGCTTACTTCAGGTACCCAGCGTACAAGCGACGTTGCCGGCCAGGCGCCGGGTTGGGGTCATTACTTTCTCGGCGCAACTGCTCACGGCCGCCCATCTGCAAGGCGCGGGCGTCCCTGCCGACACGCCTCTCGAAGGCCTCGCACCCGACAGCGCTTTTTACCGGATGATCATCGAGGGCCACGATCACATCGATGTAGAGCAAGCTGAACGCGATGTGGTTGCGGCCGGCCAGCGCCTGATTGACCAACATCCCGAAATCGGGGCCATCGTCGTCGAATGCGCAAACATGCCGCCCTACAGTGCCGCGCTCCGTGATGCACTAGACTTACCCATCTACGATCCACTGAGCTTTCTGGACTGGTTCTACGCGAGCCTGTCACCCAGGGCGTTCTAGCTCACATCTGGCGTCGGCGACACCGCCACCGACCAAGGAATTTATGCCAAATCCTTCTTATCTCGGCTTTGTTTTCGAGAACAGACGTTTTTTGCTGTTCGGGTTCTTCACCGCGTTTGGCTCGAGCTTCGGACAAACGTTTTTCATCGGCATCTTCGGTCCCCACCTGCAATCTGAGTTCGGGCTCAGCCACACACTGTGGGGCACCATTTACCTGGTCGGCACTCTAGGCAGTGCCGCGTTGCTGCCGTGGACGGGAAAACTGATCGACAGGGTGGCCCTGCCTGTTTATTCCCGCTGGGTCAGCTTGTCACTGGCGGGGGCTTGCGTGTTCTTTGCGCTGGTTACCGGTCCACTGATGCTGGTCGTTGCCATCTTCCTGCTTCGCCAGGCAGGCCAGGGCCTCACCAGCCACATCGCCATGACCAGCATGGCGCGCTACTTCAGCGCTGGTCGAGGGCGGGCAATTGCCATTGCCACGGCTGGCTTCTCCACCGGCGAAGCCCTGCTGCCATTCCTCGCGGTGGTTCTCATCGCCGCCATCGGCTGGCGCTACACCTACGTTGTCGGTGCAGTGGCACTGATACTAGTCGGTATGCCGGTATTGCGCTGGCTGCTTCGAGGACACGCAGAGCGCGATGATCGGCTGCATCAGGAAGCGCAAGCGCACTCCAGCGAGGACACCCAGGTATCGGTAAAAGAGTCGTGGTCACGCAGTGAAGTGTTGCGAGACCCGAGATTTTATCTGCTGGTGCCTGCCGTCACCGGCTTGTCCATCGTCGGCACCGCGTTGTTCTTTCATCACCTGAATCTGGCTGACTACAAGGGCTGGTCGCACGAATGGATGACCGGCAGTTATGTGGTCTACTCCATCGCCACGGTCCTGACGGCATTGATCTCCGGCTCTCTGGTGGATCGCTTCAGCGCCGCCCGTCTGATCCCATTCATGCCACTTCCGATGTTGGTCGCGCTGGCGATTGTCGCTGTCGCGGATTCCAAATTCGTGCTGTGGGTGTATTTCACGACATTCGGAATCTGCACTGGCATGTACTTCATCTCGGTGACCGCGATGTGGGCGGAAATTTACGGTGTGGCCTACATCGGCGCCATCAAGTCCATGGTCAGCTCGGTCAGTGTGTTCGGGTCGGCGGTAGGGCCGGTCATCATGGGTGGTCTCATGGACCTCGGTCTTGCCATCACCCATGTGTGTATGTTGTTTGCCGCTTACATGGGCGTCAGCGGGGTACTGGCCTATGTCGCGGTGCACATGAAGTCATCCGATCGTGCCAAAACCCTCGCAAAGTAGGCATGACAAGCTTGCCGTCGGACCCGCGCTCGGATAGTGTCGCGTCCCCACCCGGGTCCAAACCCCGTCGGAGCTCGCAGTGCAAATCCGAAATATCGCCATAATCGCACATGTCGATCATGGCAAAACCACCCTGGTTGACCGGTTACTCCAGCATTCCGGCATGCTTGGCCGACGCTCATCGCAGATTGAGCGCGCGCTCGACTCCAATGACCTGGAAAAAGAGCGCGGCATCACAATTCTGTCCAAAGCGACCGCCATCCGATGGAATGAACACCGGATCAACATCGTCGACACCCCAGGGCACGCCGACTTCGGCGGCGAGGTGGAACGTGTGCTGTCGATGGTGGACTCGGTGTTGTTGCTGGTCGATGCCGTCGAAGGACCCATGCCCCAAACCCGGTTTGTCACTCAGAAAGCGCTCGACCAAGGGCTAAAGCCCATCGTGGTGATCAACAAGGTCGATCGTGACGGCGCCCGCCCCAGTTGGGCACTGGACCAGACCTTCGACTTGTTCGACCGGCTAGGCGCCAACGATGATCAGCTCGACTTCTCGGTGGTCTATGCTTCGGCGCTGCAAGGTTTCGCCTGTCATGACTGGCCAGCTGAAGGCCAGGACATGACACCTTTGCTGGAAACAATCCTGACCGATGCTCCACCACCGCCGGCAACACTCGAAGGTCCATTTCAGATGCAGGTGAGCACCCTCGACTACTCGAGCTATGTCGGCGCCATTGGCATCGGTCGGGTCACCCGCGGGCAGGTACGCACGAACATGCCGGTTACGGTTATCAATCGTGCCGGTGAAACACGCCCGGCAAGAGTGTTGCAGGTACTGCTTCCCGAGGCCCTGGATCGGGTCGAAGTCGAAAGTGCGAGTGCCGGCGACATCATTGCAGTCACCGGCATCGATGAGCTTAGGGTCTCGGACACCTTGTGTGCACCCGCACAAGTCGAAGCCTTACCTGCGTTGGTGGTCGATGAACCGACCGTGAGCATGATGTTCCAGGTCAACACATCACCCTTTGCCGGTCGTGACGGGCGCTTTCTCACCAGCCGTCAGGTGCATGAACGACTGCGACGGGAGCTTATACACAATGTCGCTCTGCGCGTGAATGAGACCGAGGACCCCGACAAGTTTGCTGTAGCCGGACGCGGTGAGCTGCATCTGGGCATCTTGATCGAGAACATGCGTCGCGAGGGTTACGAACTCGCGGTGTCGCGTCCGCATGTAATACAGAAGTGGATTGACAGCGAGCTATGTGAGCCCTTCGAACAGCTGACCGTAGACGTGGAAGAGGCCGACCAGGGAGCGATCATGGAGATGCTCGGCAGCCGCCGCGGTGAGCTGGCCGACATGCAGCCGGACGGTCGTGGCCGTGTTCGGCTCGATTATGTGATCCCGGCCAGAGGCATCATCGGGCTTCGCACCGAGTTTCTCACTGCGACCTCGGGTACCGGCCTGCTGTATCACACATTTTCCCACTACGCCCCGGTAGCCACCGGCTCAATCGCGCAGCGGCGCAGCGGCGTGCTGATCGCAAACGGTCAAGGCAAGGCGCTAGGTTATGCGCTGTTCAACCTTCAGGAACGCGGGCGCCTGTTCGTGTCTCCCGGTCACGAAGTTTACGAAGGTCAGATAGTGGGCATTCATTCCCGGGAGAACGATCTGGTTGTCAATCCCATGAAGGCCAAGCAGCTGACCAACATTCGCGCCGCCGGCTCTGACGAAAACATCTTGCTGACCCCGCCGGTGAAGCTCACCCTCGAGCAGGCCATGGAGTTCATTGATGACGACGAGTTGGTCGAGGTCACGCCATCGGCTATCCGACTGCGCAAGAAGCTGCTGAAGGAATACGAGCGCAAGCGCGCTTCCAGAGCCGCCTCCTGACGTCGATTGCTCGAACGGCCACCGCACTGTCTGGATGAGCGCCAACTCGGGTATTCTGTCCTCCTTATAATTAGCTCGGCGACAATGAGAGTGGTAAACACCAGCTCACGCCGCAGCTTTTTTCGACCCAACCGTCGAAGGAGCGAATGGCCAATGGCTACACCGAAGCAGCCCAACCTGGCTGACCAGACCCACAGCGTGCTCGAAGCGTTGCAACGACCCACCGAGGAAGCTGTCGGTCTGCCGGGGGAGTGGTACTGGAGCGAAAGCGTCGGACGTGAAGAATCTCGACGTGTGTTTGCCAGAACCTGGTTGTGCGTCGGCTTTGCCCACGAGCTGGCCACACCGCGCACCGTCATCCCGGTAGACATCGCCGGATTTCCGCTGCTGTTGACCTGCAATGACGACCTCGAGATCAAGGCCTTTCACAACATCTGCCCGCATCGCGGCTTCAAGCTGGTGGCAGACCAGCAGGCCGAAAAAGCCGCCATCCGCTGTCCGTATCATGCCTGGGCGTTCGACATGAATGGTGCCCTCAAATCGACACCACATTGGGGAGGCTACCGAGAGCATCAGCTGGAAGGATTCGATCCTGCTTGTCATGGCTTATTCGAGATTCGCTGTGAGCGCTGGCACCAATGGGTGTTCGTCAATGTCGATGGACGAGCCCCGCCACTTGAAGATTACATGCGTCCGTTCCTGCGTCATTTCGAGGAGTACGACCTCGACGGTCTGGTGCACAAGGAGACGGCGCCATTCGAAATCCACGGCAACTGGAAGCTGGTCGAGGAAAACTTTCTGGAAGTCATTCATCTTCCCCCGATTCATCGGCGCTTGAGCGAGTACGCACCGTTTCAGGACCACGAAGTGGTGTTCGATGAACACTGTATTGGTACCGTCATCGAAACCGGTCTGCCAGCGTCCTGGGCAGAGCAACCCTTACCGCGATTTCCGGGTCTCGATGCCAAGGCACAGAATGCGAAGAACATCGCACTGTTCCCGAACTTCAAGCTGGTCATCGGCCCTGATCACTGCGCCAGCATGGTGGAGATCCCGGCAACGGTGTCGTTTACCCGGCAACGATGGGATTTCTACTTCTACGGTGACGGCTCCGTCGACGACCGATTCGAAGTGGCACGACGCGGCATCATTGATTTCTTCGTCGAGACCAACGATGAAGACATGGGTGCAGTCGCCTCCCTGCATCAGGGTCGTATGTCGCCCGGCTATTCGGGTGGCGTTTTCTCCAAAGTCTGGGAACCGGGCGTGCACCACTTCCAGAAGCTGGTCGCGGAGTACATGGACGACCAACGCTAGGGAACCTCTGAACAAGTCTGGGTGAGTGCTACAGGTATTGCAGGCCATGGTTACGTCACCAGACGTGGCTGCCGACGGCTGGTGAACTTTGCACCGAGACGCCGGTCGAACCCCTGGACTGAATGAGTCACCAAGATGACAGCCCCGGAACAGGAGGACCACAGACAATGATTAGCAGACGTTCGATGATGATGTTTCCACTCGCTGGCGTGGTACTGACATCATCCACAGTGCGAGCCGCCGGAACGGCGGTCGCGTTCAGCCAGGAAGGCTACGAGCAAGCACTCGCCAGTGGAGAGCCTTTTCTGCTCGACTTCAAAGCCCAGTGGTGAGGGTCCTGCCGCGCGCAACAACGCACCGTGAGTGCGCTACTCGAAAGTAACATCGCGTATCAAGCAGTGACCGTGATGGTCGCAGACTGGGACAGACATCGTGGCAGCGACATCGCCAAAGCACTGGATGTCACTCATCAAGCGACCCTGGTGATGTTCAAGGGTGGCAAGGAAATCGGCCGGGTGGCTTGGAGTTCCAGTCAGGAGGCCATCGAGCCCTTGTTCAAGGCCGCCATCTGGTAAGCGCATTAAGCCAGGCCGGTCGAGAACACTGACCCGGGTTTCAAGTCAGACCAAGTACTCCGGCGACAATTCTTAGCTCATCATGCTCACCTACGTTTGGGCCTATTTGGCCGGACTTCTAACACTGATCAATCCGTGCGTGCTGCCGCTATTGCCCATTGTGCTGGCGGCGGCGTTCCAGGCCTCGAGACGCGGCCCCTTGGCGCTCGCTGGCGGGCTAGTGATCTCATTTACCATCATCGGCGTCGGAGTGACCGCTTTTGGGCATTCGATCGGACTCGACAGCTATGTGATCAATCGCAGCGCCGCGATCCTGATGATCGTATTCGGTATGGCGCTGTTGGTCCCGCAGGCCCAAACCATACTGGCAACACTCGCAGCACCGATGGCCGACACCGCCAACACTGGAATCAATAGAATTGGTGACGCCGGACTGCTAGGCCAGTTTGGGGTTGGCGTGCTGCTCGGTGCGGTCTGGTCGCCCTGTATTGGACCAACACTCGGCGGTGCGGTCAGTCTGGCAGCTACCGGAGAAAGCCTGGGACACGCGACCTTCACCATGGTCATGTTCGGTATCGGCGTGTCCACCGTGCTACTGGCGCTGGCGTACGGCTCTCGAGCCGTGGTCAGCACCCGGCGCGAGAAGCTCAAGCGCATGATGCCGTGGGCGAAGCCGGTCATGGGTGCGATGTTGCTACTGGTCGGCACCTTCATCTGGTTTGGCATCGACAAGGCCACCGAAGCATGGCTGTTGGATGTGATGCCCATCTGGTTACAAGACCTGTCGGTGTCGGTGTAACACCGCAAATCCTGACTCACGCTGACATCAATCAGCCAAAGCGTTCTCGCAACTTTGGCATGACTTGCTCCGAGTAGATCTCCAAGAATCGAACCTGATCCGGTCCAGGCGCATGAAACACCAGATGCGTGAACCCGAGTTCAATGTAAGGGGCGATCTTCTCGATATGCTCGTCCGGGTCGGTCGAAACAATCCACCGGCTCGCTGCGCGCTCAACGGGGAAGGCGTCGGCACGCTTTTCGATTTCCATCGGGTCTTCGATGCCCATTTTCTCTTCCGGAGTCAGTGCCAGTGCACCCCAATAACGAGTGTCGTTCATCGCGCGTTCGCGGTCGGTATCGAAGGACACCTTCATTTCAATCATGCGCTCGATGCTCGATGAGCTGCGGCTGGCAGCCTCCAGACCTTCCTCTACCTTGGGCAGCAAGGTCTCCTGATAGAGCTCTGGGGCTTTGCCGCTGGTGCAGATGAAGCCATCGGCGACGCGTCCAGCAAGCTTCGCCGCTGTTGGTCCCGAAGCCGCCACATACAGTGGTACCGGTTCATCGGGGCGGTCGTAAATGGTCGCGCTCTCAGTCTTGAAGTACTGGCCGTCGTAGGTGACCCGATCCTCACGCCACAGCTTCTGCATGAGCTCGATCGATTCCTTCAAACGACCAAAACGCTCTTTGAACTTCGGCCACTCGATGCCAATCGACGGCACTTCATTCATGGATTCTCCGGTTCCCACACCCAACATGACCCGGCCCGGATACATTGCTCCCAAGGTTCCCATGGCTTGCGCGATAATGGACGGGTGATAACGAAACGTCGGCGTCACCACACTGGTGCCAATCATTGCCCGCGACGTGCGTTCACCCAGAGAGCCAAGCCACGAGAATGAGTAGGGCGCATGCCCACCGTTGTGACGCCACGGCTGAAAGTGGTCGCTCACCATGATTGAATCAAAACCCACCTGTTCGGCTTTGACCGAAAACTCCAGCAGCTCGCGGGGTGCAAACTGCTCTGCAGAAGCTTTGTATCCGAGTTTCAGCACAGGACTCTCCTCGAGGCATGATTGGTTTGTTTGTTCTTGCAGCACAATCACAGACACTGCACCAGCATAAGGTTATATGGCGTGTAAACAGTACCGCAAGCACCGGAGGGCGGCCACCGGGCAGCGCAGAGACTCATCAGATCCTCAGCCGGCGAGTTCCGCACATTTCACACACAAGGTCGAGGTGGGGTCGATGTCCATGCGCGCGGGTGCAATCTCCTCATCGCAGCGCAGGCACCAGCCGAAGACACCTGCATCGAGTCTGGCGAGGGCGGCGGTGATCTTGTCGAGATCGAGCAGCCGTCGACGCTCCGACTCTCGCGCCATGGCCTGCCGCTGCAGAGCATCCATGCGTGACAGCCTGCCGACCCGTGTCTGGTCAAGGACGACGGTTTCGGTGGCCTGCTTCGAGCTCTGCGAGATTGCCTCGAGTTCACTGCGTCTCTCGAGCAGCAGCTGTCTGTAGTGCTCCGAAGAGTCGGCCGCCATGTGACACCATCCTTGATTGTTGAACCTTGGCCGTCGCTTACGCAAACTCATAGTGCGCGCGCGTGAATCCGGGTTCAACCGCACGCCCGAGGCATCAGTGTTGCACCCGCATGAAATGTCGATCATGGCTGCGCGAGAGCTTGTGGTACATAGTGCTCGGTCAGTGCTTCATTTGTTAAATCTCGACGGAGGTTCCAGTTGCCCTTAACCCCATCGCTGTCCGATGCTCGAATTCTGATCACCAACGACGACGGTATTGGTGCACCCGGACTCGAGATTCTGGAGCACGCTGCGCGCCAGCACTGCGATGACGTCTGGGTTGTAGCACCCGCGCAGAATCAGAGCTCAAGGAGCCGCGCAATGACACAAGCAACCCCGGTCGCGGTTCGCCAGCTCGACGACACCCGCTTCGCGGTCGAGGGTACCCCGGCTGATTGCGCCATCATTGGTTTGAACGGCCTGTTACCGGGACGGACTCCTGATCTGGTCCTGTCAGGCATCAATGCCGGCTCCAATCTCGGCGAAGAAATAGCTCACTCGGGTACGGTCGGCGCTTGCCTTCAAGCCCGCGAACAACACATCCCGGGACTGGCCTTCAGCCAGGTCGGACTCGGCGCGAGTCAGTCACCCATTGACTGGAGCTGTGCCCGTCATCACGCGCAACGACTGCTGCCGTCTCTGGTCGCCTTGCTTGAAAAGCCACACGACACCATGAACGTCAACTTTCCACCACTGCGGGATCCGGCGTCCTTGAACGGCACGGTGGTGGTACCTGCAGGTCTGCGGCTGGGTGCACCCACGGTGCTACCAGTCTCACGCCGGGGCGATGCATCGGTATTCTCCTATCCGGAGTTACGACCCGGCCAGCGTGGACCGGACGGTAGCGACTGGCATGCAATCTACGAGGGCAACATCTCGATCACGCCAATTGCCCTGGACGCCACTCATCACGCCGTGATCGACACAGTGGCCGAGAGACTCGCCGCCCGATGAGCGACGCACTACCTGTTGTTTTCCTGAAACGCAACGAGGACCGTCGTATCCGAAAAGGACATCCGTGGGTCTTCAGCAACGAGATCGACACTCGACGCAGCCCACTCGAACAGTTCTCGCCGGGCGATGCGGTGGAGCTGCGCAGCGACAACGGCGCGAGTGTGGGTAGTGGCTACATTAATCCGGCCTCGCTGATCGCGGTTCGACTACTGGGGCGCGGCCGCAATGTAACCCTGACCCGCTCGCTGCTGGAGCGGCGTCTGCAACAGGCCGCGTCACTGCGTGCGCGTTTGTTCGAGCACCCTTACTATCGACTGGTTTACAGTGAAAGTGATGCCTTACCGGGACTGGTCGTGGACCGATACGACCGAGATCTGGTGGTGCAGGTCGGCACCGCAGGTATGGAGCGGGCAATCCCAAAACTCATTCCGCTGTTGAAGACGCTTTTCGACCCACGATCCATCGTACTTCGAAACGACATTCCCAGCCGCAAGCTGGAAGGACTGGCTCTCGGTGTGGAGGCCCTTCACGGTCAGCCGCCTTCAGAGCTCGACGTGGTAGAGAACGGACTTCACTTCAGTGTTGACGCGAGTCTCGGACAAAAGACCGGCTGGTTTTTCGACCAGAGACTGAATCGGGCCAAGCTGCAGCGCTACGCACCCGGACTACGGGTGCTGGACGTGTTTTGCTACGCGGGTGGTTTCGCGGTGAATGCCGCCGCCGCGGGCGCGGCTGAGGTCTGGGCGATCGATGCCTCACAACCGGCACTTGACCGTGTCCGGCACAACGCTGGCTTAAACGATCTTCAAACCGACGTGCGCACGCTGTGTGGAGACGCGTTCAAGATACTCGACGAACTCGTTGTCGCCGGCGAGAAGTTCGATCTGATTGTGGTTGACCCACCAGCACTAATTCCGAGACGCAAGGACCGAAAGGCAGGGACACGAGCCTACGAGCGCGTCAACGCCACGGCGCTGGCGCTGCTGGGCGCCGATGGACTGCTGATGTCGGCATCTTGCTCGTACCACTTGTCGCGAAAGGACTTGGAAAATGCGGTCTACGAAGCGGCTCGCAAGAGCGCCAGACGACTGCAGTTCATCGAAGCCGGCGGCCAAGGTCCGGACCACCCGGTGCGGCCGTCCATGCCAGAAAGTGACTATCTCAAGCTGGTTGTCAGTCGGGCGATTTCTGGCTGATTTTCAAAGCATGCATTGAAACACTCTCTAAACGATGCCTGCGGAAGTCGCTGGCACCGATACCACTCGAAAGCTCACGTTTGGTCTCAAATCGGCTCTGATTCACGCCAGCCTGTCGCTCGTGACGTTCATCCCGCTGGCTTATCTGGTGTTGTTTCTCTGGTATCCAGTTGTCTTTTTTCAATCCCACGGTGGCTTGAGTGGCGTGGGTGTTATTTTCTGCGTCTACGTGGTGCTCGGACCACTTTTGACGCTCATTAATTTCAGCCCTGGGAAACCGCGCTGGAAGGTTTTGCTCGATATCTCAATCATCGGCACGGTTCAGGTGAGTGCGTTCATCTGAGGCATCTATGCGGTGCACAGTCAGCAGCCTGTCACCGCCGGGCTCTGGGAGGGGAATTTTCAGTCTGTTGTTGCCGTCGCCTTCGAGTTACTGGGTCCCGACTCCGATCAGGTCCTGTTGTTGGACGACCACACGCCGCCGTTGGTAGTCGCTCGTCCAGTCGAAAATCGAGATGACTTGTCACTAACGTTCCTCACCACCATGAACGCCAATGTGAGCCTGCATGAGCTGGTGGATCGCTATACCTCCCTGAAAGCGCAACCTGATGTGGTGAAGGCGACTGACCTCGGATGGCAGCAGATTAACGCCACGGAGCCAGAGCTGGAATCGGCCACCCGAAAACAGGTCGGTGAGCGTTCACCGGACGAACTTTCGTATATTCCGTTCAAAGGGAGCTGCAACCCGGCGCTACTGGCGTTCGATACGAAGTTCGAGTTTCTCGGCGGCGTAGTGACCCGCGGTCTTCACTGACTCGGTCGGATCACTACGCGCCCAATGTCCTGTTTCACTAGTTCCACACGGCGTGTTTGCTTACGCCGGTAGCGGGATGTCCCCCACATGCTTGGGAACGTGATAGCCGCGCTGCACCGCGGGTCGCTCGGCAATGGCCTGGTACCACCGCATCACGTTCGGAAACTCATTCAAATCTATGGTCTGCCACTCAAACCGGGACACCCAGGGCCAGACAGCGATGTCGGCGATGGAGTAATCGTCAACAATGTATTCGTGCTCGGAGAGACGCTTGTCCAGCACACCGTACAGTCGGCTGGCCTCGCCCAGGTACCTGTTCTCGGCATAGTCACTGACACCGGCATTGAACTTCACGAAGTGATGCACCTGTCCAAGCATGGGACCCGGCCCCCCCATCTGCCACATCAGCCACTCGATGGTGCTCCATCGGCGGTCATGTTCGCTCGACAACAGCTGCCCGGTCTTCTCCGCCAGATAGAGCAGAATGGCCCCAGACTCCATCATCGCAGTGCCATTGTCCCGATCGACGATCGCGGGTATGCGATTGTTCGGCGCGATTGCAAGAAACGACGGCTCGAACTGTTCGTCTTTGCCGATGTCGATGGCATGCGCCTGATAGTCGAGGCCGAACTCCTCGAGCGCAATGGAGACCTTACGCCCGTTCGGTGTTGTCCAGGTGTACAGATCGATCATCAAACGACATCTCTAACGTTGATAGTCAACACCTTGACGCTCGAGCATACGCAACATGGTGCGCCACTCGAGCTGACCAAACTCAGGCGAGCTTCGAAAGCCCGAATACCGCTCGGTGACTTTGTCGAGCACGCTCGGCGAAATCTCCACCAACTCATCATTCAGCGAGACCGCCGCCATCTGGGCTGAGCATGCGTGCTCGAAAAAATACATACGTAAGAACGCAGCAGGGATGCTCTGCCCGAGTGTCAGCAAACCGTGATTACGCAAAATGACACAGTTCGCTGACTTGCAGCTGCGTCCCAGCGCATCACACTCCTCCACACTCGCGGGGACGCCATAGTCGTGGTAACCAATCTCAGGAAGCACCACTGTCGCATCCTGACTGATGGGCAGCAGCCCCTGCTTGGAGATAGACACCGCGATGCCCGCCCGGGTGTGAGTGTGCAACACACATTGCGCATCGGGACGCGCACGATACACTCCACTGTGAATGGTGAACCCGGCCTCGTTGTAGCTGTCCTGATCTCCAATGACATTGCCGTCCATGTCCATCTTCACAAGTGATGAAGCCGTGACCTCGTCGAACAGCTCGCCATAGTTGTTGATGAGAAACGTCCCGTCCTCATCGGGTATTCGAGCCGTCATGTGGGTGTAAATCAGGTCCGTCATGCACAAATGATGGAGGATGCGATACAAAGCAGCGAGGTCGCATCGAGTTGTCCATTCGGCGTCGGACATGCCCTTTCGCTTGGGCAGAGATGTAATTGCCATCGTGACGTTCTCCAAGAGTGTTACAACCAAGTCTACTTGCCGGCCATTATGATAGTGGTTCCGGTCTCACAAATGGCGAACCGTTCAGCGTGATAACTAACGGGACAGTCGTCAGGAACGCGATCCGCCAGCTCCGTAAACACCGCCGGAGCATCCGTGGATTTTCTCGCCAATAAACTATAGCAAACCAGATACTCGTTGATACCGGGGCTACCCACGTCGTCAGGCAGTAGCGGCTCAAATACATCAGCGGGCTCCAGATTGCCCTTCAGCAAAAAGTGTTCAGTCGGCCGGAAGGCAGTCTCATGTCAGCGGCTCTTGGTTGAGTCGCTGACGCAGACAAGGGCGCCAAAATATCGATTCACACCCGCGAGGCGAGCCGCGGTGTTGATGGAATCACCATAAGCGGTGTAGCAGCCCTACATCGCACTCGACCAAATCCTGCTTGGACTTGTGAACTCGGGACAACAGCGGCAGCAGTGCTGCATTGCTCTCGCCCACTCGGCGACCGTGCCCATCGTACTTTCCGTGGTCGTGAAGAACTTCGTCGATGTCGTCCGGGGAGAAGTCCAGATACATCCGCGAGCGACGCCGGCCAGCGCCCGGTAGTGATGCCGACATATGCGTACCCAGGGAACCCGAAATGCGACTGGATGTTACGTTCATTCCTGCAGTCGCTCCGTCGCGCAGCCGCAAATTCTGCTGCTTCCCAGCGGGGTCAACTGTTGAGGGACAGGGGGTTCGAAGCGTCGACACCGGGCTTGAATCCTCCTCCGCGTCCATCCGAGCTCAGTTCATGCAACAGATCGAGCCAGATGCCGAAAATCGCCATCCCGGTATCGGTCCAGGTGTTCTCCAGCATGGTATTCAACTCAGTCTCCGGAAACTCGGTCATGGTTTTCGCGCGATCCACGCCAGCTTCAAGTCTGATCCGGAACTCGCTCAGCAGTGCCTCGGTCTCGGCAGTGAAGTAATGCTCGGGGAACGGGGGATAGTCCGCGCGGGTTTGGTCGGCGAAGCGAGACACCTCTCGTTTGTACTCCTTCAACAAGCTGTTGATGTCGTACTCCGGATGTCCTTGAAAGTAAACGAAGCGAAACCCATCCTCGCTCACGGCCAGATGCACGCCTGCTTGCTCACTCACCGCAAGCAGGCGAATTCCACACTGCACAAGCTGCGCCTCGGTGACTTCATAAACATGAGAATGTGGTGCGTCAAACCGGGTGTTTACCCGCTTCACCAGAGGATGAGACGTGTCGACGACACGGTGGGAGTACACTCCCCAGCGCTTCTCCGGCAGCTTTGTGCGTTCTTCGCCGTGGTACTGCTGCACAACCGCATGGGTGGCCAGGCAAGAACACAACGTCGAGATCACATGTTCACGTGCCCAGTCGACGACCTCGACGGTGCCCTGCCAGAAGCCCTCGTCTCTCAACACCGGGCTGGCCGGATTGGCGCCGGTGATCAACAACGCATCCAGGCCATCGCGACGGATGTCGTCGAAGCTCGCATAGTGCTGGTCCAGATGCGCTTGTGCACGGCCCTGTCGACCGACGCCGTCGACGGTAAACAAATGCACATAGACATTGGCTGGCCGCCGGCCGGCACTCAGCAGCCGCATGAACTGACGTTCCGTTGCCTCCAGGGCTGCATCGGGCATCAGATTCAGAATTCCGATGTGAAGGTCCCGGCTCTCGGTACTTGCCTGGTCCGGTCCGACAACATAAAAGCCTTCATCTCGCAGGCGTTGAAAAGCCGGAAGCCTGGTGTGCGCAATCAAAGGCATGATCGAACCTCAGGCTGCCGCCTCTCGCTCCGCCAGGCTGGTGCCGACGAGTTCCACGAAGCTGCGCTCGTCTGAGACTTTCTCGGTGGCCTGAGCTGAGACGACATAACCATGCTCAGCGGCAATGGCGGTATACAGAGGTCTGCGATGACTGACCAGCTTCGGAAAAGTCCAGCGAACGAAGTAGTCGGGGTCGATTTTCTCGATACGATTGATGCCCTCCTGGCTCATGAACTCGTCGAGCATTCGATCCAAAAATTCCTCTTGATAATACAGGGGCTTGGGTGATGTCCGCTGGCGGTCGATGACGGCCTGCTCTATTTTCTCGTCGGATTCGATGTAGACCAGCACAGTGTGCTGCGCGAGCAGCTCCATGGTCTCCGGGTCATCGAGCTCACACAGACTGCCACCGGCGTCGTTGATGAAATGCTCGTAGTCGTAGATTTCTCTCGCCTTCTCGATGAACTGCACCACATCACGCATGGCAGCAACCTCGGCCGCGTGATGCAATCGCTGACGACGCTTGAACTCGTCGAGTGGCAGTCCACCGCGCTCGGGATCCCCGACCTTGCCGAGAAAACTCGAGATAGGCGTCAGGTTGTGGATGGTGATGTTACTCGCGATGTAGATCGAATCGTTACGCAACAATTGGCGCAGCACCGGCACCTGCATGGCCTCTCTTTTGATGCTGTCCATGATCGGTTCCTGCATGTACTTGGTCCCGATCCGGTAGTCACCCGAGTAATGAAACCAGTTGCTGGCAGGCAACTTGTTGGCCATGGTGGTTTTACCCACCCCGGACATGCCCATCAGAGTCACGGCCTTGTTGTCCCAGGCCATGAACTCCTCGCGTGTCATGCGCATTCTTTTTTCCCCATCACAACTTAGGCTTCGCGAATCAGCTCATGTCTGGAGCGCTCGGCGTTTCGGCGCGAGAGCATAGCTGATCCGGTGACTGAGCACATCTCAAGAAACTGCTGATCGGTGCCGCTGTTTGGATCAGCATTTCCAGATCCCAAGGGCAGGCCAACGGCCGATAACCATGGCGCCATCATCAAATTCAGCATCCACCTCCGGGGAGGGGAGAAAGCGTCGTTACCCAACGAAGCCCGCATCGTCGGCCGCTTGGAGCTCGCGTCGCTGAACCTCATGGACTACGAAACTCCGGGAGCGGAGATTGTCCGGCTGAGGAAGTGATTCTCAGTAATCGCGACTCAGTCGCCATGCTGCCGGGCTGCGATATGCATACCGATACAACGCCACCAGTATGAGCGCCATGTACACCAGCTCGAACACATACCAACCGTCGAACGCCATTTCTTCGCCATAGCGAGGCAACCCGGTGGCTGGCAACAGCAAGCTGTAGAATAATCCTTCAATCGCGCTGCCATAGAAGAACCAGCGCCAGAACACGATGGATGATATTGGCTTCTGGTAAGCGAACCCGAAAAGACCGACGGTTGCGATAGAAGACACGAAAAAGTCGATGTAGTCGAAGACCGTGGTGTTCTCGATATGTGGGAAACCGATAAGCGCAAGGCTCATCAGCAACGCAGAAAACCAGAACAGGAATCGCCACAAACCAGCGAACGCGGGCAAGTCATCAGACGGGTCCGGTCCCGAGCGCGGCGGACGATAGGGGTCGTGGTCAGTCATGGTCTGCGAGCATCAGAGCTAGTCCGGCCAAAATCAACACCATGCTTGCCGCCATGCCAGCGCTGATCATCTCTCCGAAAAACGACATCGCCAGCACGGCGACGAAGATTGGCACCGTGCCGTACACGGATGCCGTGGTCCGCGTCACACCGAGGGCATTGATGCTCAAATTGAAAGTAAGGTACCCCAACCCAGATGCGGCAGCGCCCATGTAGACGACCGCATAGATTGACGACACCGACATCGCTCGAAACTCGGACTCTACAGTATCGAACGGTGTAACGATGAGGAGCCACAAGACCCCCACGGTCGCCGCATACAAGGTCAGTACATAGCCGTCGTAGTGACGTATCAGCACCCGGGTGCCGACGGCATAGGCACTGAAGCAGACGACGGCCGCGACCATGAACAAGTCACCCTGATTGAACGACAACGAGAGCAACCGGTTCAGACGAGCCCCACTCAGCAGCACGACTACACCGAACACCGCCAGCACGACGCCCAGGTAATTTTTCGGCCGCAGCCGCTCTTTGATGAATACACTCGCGAGTAGAGCAGTCAGCACCGGGCAGAAAGCATTGATGATGGCCGTATTCGTGACCGCGGTGTGCCTCAGGCTGGCGAAGAAGAAGTAGTGATAGCCAACGATTCCGCTAAGCGCGAGAAAACCGACCGCCAACCAGTGCCGACGCTCGATGCGCAAGCTCTGCCCGCGGTAGCGCACAAGCAAAATGAGCAAAACAGCCGTGGCAATCACGTAGCGAAACAACGTCGCGTTTAACGGATGCAGGTCGAGCGTCGTATACTTTCCGGCGACGTAACTACCCGAGAACAACAACCCGGTCACGAGTGCATAGCCCACTGGCGCCATTGTTCGGTTCCCCGTGCCCCGTGCAGATTCGCCTTCGAGCGAATCAACGTTCCGACAGGAGAGATTATCACTATGACGGTCGTATCGGTTCGCGATGCTCTGGATGGCACAGTGCCAGTGGATTCCCAGGTCACGGTACAGGGTTGGGTGAGAACAAAACGTGATTCAAAGCACGGCTTCTCGTTCGTCAACGTCCACGATGGGTCATGTTTTCACTCTATTCAGGTCGTCGCAGATGCCACTCTGGACAACTACGAGTCTGATGTTCAGCGGCTGACCGCCGGATGCGCGGTCTCCGCTCAGGGTCGCCTGGTCGCCTCACAAGGACGCGGGCAAAGCTATGAGATCCAAGCGCAGTCCATAGAAGTAGTCGGCTGGGTGGAAGATCCGGACACCTATCCGGTCGCCGCCAAAAGACACTCCCTCGAGCATTTGCGTGACGTCGCGCATCTGCGTCCCAGAACCAACACCATTGGTGCCGTTGCCAGGATAAGACATCAACTACTGCTGGCGATTCACGGCTACTTGTCCGACAACGGGTTCATCTGGGTCAATACGCCCATCATCACTGCCAGTGACTGCGAAGGCGCTGGGGAGCTGTTCAGGGTCAGCACGCTGGACATGATGAACCTGCCACACACCGACGGCGGCAGCGTCGACTACGGACAGGACTTCTTCGCCGACGAGGCCTTTCTCACGGTCTCCGGCCAGCTCAATGTAGAGAGCTACTGTCTGGCCATGTCCAAGGTCTACACCTTTGGCCCGACCTTTCGTGCCGAGAATTCGAACACCAGCCGGCATCTGGCGGAATTCTGGATGATCGAGCCCGAGATCGCCTTCGCCGATTTGAATGATCTGGCGAACTTCGGGGAAGACTTCTTGAAATCCATCGTGGCGCACGTGCTGGAGCATTGCGAAGACGAGCTCAACTTCTTCGACAAGCAGCTCGAGAACGGCTTACTCGATAAGCTCAACGCCGTAGCGCAGGCGGCGTTCGAGAAAATGGACTACGGGGAAGCCATCGCGATTCTCGATCGAGTCAAGAAGAGTCGCTTCGAGTTTCCAGTCGAATGGGGGCTTGATCTGCAATCTGAACACGAGCGCTACCTGACCGAGAAGCACGTCGGCCGGCCGGTGATTGTCATGAACTACCCGAAGGACATCAAAGCCTTCTACATGCGTCTCAATGACGATGACGAGACCGTCGCAGCGTTGGACGTCCTGGCTCCTGGCACAGGCGAGATCATTGGCGGCTCGCAGCGTGAGGAGCGACTGGACGTGCTCGATGCACGATTGGGCGCCAGTGGTCTGGCAGAGCAGCTATGGTGGTACCGGGATTTGCGTCGCTACGGCACCGTTCCGCATTCCGGTTTCGGGCTCGGGTTCGAGCGCGTGCTGATGTATTTGACGGGTGTAAGCAATGTACGCGACGTGATTCCATTCCCGCGCACACCGAGAAATGCAGCCTTTTGACCGCTGCCATCGGTGTACTGGCGCGCTACTTGTCCAAACACGGCTTCAGCATCGACACCCTAGGTGACGGCGAAGAAATGCGTGAGCTGCTTCCGAAGAAGGACTGCGAGATAGTCATTCGCGATTAAGGAATGCGGGTCACATTTTTCTCGAGAACTGAGAACCGGTTCTCATTCTTCGAGTTCAGCACTGCCGCCCGCCGAAAGGCAACTGCTATTGTTAGTCACGATGTTGCGGGCAGCAAAATTCCGTGTTCAAGGGCGCTGCCGTCCAACATCAAGCTTGACTCCAGACTGGAGCTAAAGGCCGAGCCGGAGTCGGCCGACATACCTACTACAGGCGGGGCGATAAAGCCCTAGGCGGACATTGTCATGGTCGAAAAACGTCGTACGAAACGTTGGCAGCTGTTCGAATACCTGCGTGTTTTTGACAGCCGCAGTGGCGAGCAGATTGGTCACGTTTTCGATATCACAACCGAAGGGATGATGTTGATCAGCCAAACCGCTATCCCCAAGGGTGTGGTGTTCGATTTCCGTATGGAGTTGCGGAACACCGAAGGTGTGCCGTCGGAAATCACCTTCCGAGCGCAAAGCCGCTGGAGGACCTGCGATTTCGACAAGAGCTTCTTTGACACCGGGTTCATCCTGGTGAAGCCCTCCCGGGAGGTGGTCGAAGGCATTAAACAGGTGATCGACGAGCTCCGCTTCCGGGGTCCTGTCGATATGGACGACGACACGCTGCACGCCCAGGCCTCGAACGGCTAGCCCAGCTCAAATCTTTTTGGTTTGACAACGACGCCCGCCGGTCTCGGCGCGCGATGAATTCACTCGTGGAGCCGTACCAGCCGGACAGCCATACGGCCGAATGACGGCAGCACCGATAATGCCGCGTGGTCTACCTCTCCGACCCCGATAGCGACGTAAGACGCATCCACCGGCTCAACATCACGCACCGGATCGATTGCGCGCCACAGACCGTCTACCCAGCATTGCATCCACAACCGGTAAACAAAGCTCTGCTGTTCCGCACTGTAAGCGAGGCCAGCATTCACCCGTGCCGGAATCCCGGCGCGACGTGCCAGTGCGACCATTAATGCCAGCTGGCCGCGCGTATTGGCGCGATGCTCCACCAGAATGGTGTCGAGCTCGGTTGGCCCGTCATGTTCCAGCTCGATTTCGGTTCGAAGCCACGCCAGCAGCAGCTCCAACCGCACTCTGGAGGACTCCGACTCACCGCCGATCGTGGTCAAGATTGTGCTGAGCTCCGCATTCACGTCTTCGCCGAGTGGCGGATCCGAAAGCCAAGTGGGGCTGTCAGCGTAAGCAATGCCGTCGACTCGCATATCCAACGGCTGAGCGGCAACTTCGCAGCGCCAGCTCATGCCTTCGCGTTCGCAGTATTGCCGGTCATCGCTCGGAAGCTCCAAATCGAAGTCGCCCCCATCAATCAGCAGTTCCGCGGCAAATGCATCGACCACCGCAGCGAGTTGCCCTTCGGTCTGGACCCGGCGAAACTCCAGCGCATCGTCATGCTCGTCGAACACTGCATCGAGCATCGCCAACCGAGTAGCGGTGGCATCGGCGTAAGTCGCGGTAAACATGCCGCCCATGGAGGCCTCGAACAACGGACGAGCATCAGCACTGGTCCAGGTTCGTACCGCTTGCCCTTGCACATTGCTGAGAATTCTAAAGGTATTGACGTCGGCCTCATTGCTTTGCTCGTAGCCCTCGACGGTTTGCTCGACGACTTTGACCCTTATCGCATCGCCGTCGAAGATCGAAAAGTTGTAGACGCTTCCAATCTCGAGCCCGTTGATGACTGGATACAGCGGTAGTGCCGCGCTAGGCAACACCGGCCGTACCAGAGTCAGGCTGTGTGTGTCAGTGATGCCATTGCGGGTGACGTCAGCAGTCAATTGCAACCCATCGACCCGCCCGCGCACGTGTGAGCGAACGCCGTCCACCCAGTACCGGTAGTCGAACGAGCGCAGCTGCAGCCTCGCATCCACGATGCTGATCGCATTGATGACGGAGACCTTTTTCACACCCAGCAAGCTCAGGTTCATGAATGCCTGAGACCGAATCCGGTACAGATGTTGTGGCAGCGGCTCTACGACAAGATCCGTAAATCCGATCGGGGAACCGTTGAACTTGAGTTCGTTGACCAGCTGCGGATGAGGCAACTCCGCCAGGCTGTATCGAGGGGTAACCGGCGGCGGATCGTCTTCAGCGGCTTCGAACTCCGGCATCGAAACACACGCACCCAGCATCAGCGCCATAACGGCGAGCAGGCACGAGAGACGCCAGTCGCGGATAGCAGTCACGGTGTAGGCATTCGCCTACGACCGCGACACCCATGACCTACAACACAAAGGGGCTCGGGACATGGCGAAAGCATTGGTGAGAACGTAGCGTCGACCTCAAGGTCTTCCAGGCGTGGACAGCCAGACATGAACAACACTTCTCATCAGGGGCAAGCCAAGCCGGAGACTACCCTAGTGGGGCGTATCGCGCACTACGAGCGCCTGAGTCGTCGCTACGAATCCCGATTCGACCGCCAGGGCCGCCACCTCTGGCTTGCCTACCGGCTGCAGACTTCCAAACATCGTTACCAGCTCACGCTACACTCGGATCAGGCGTGTACGGCGGACGACAGAGACCTATCCTTGCCGAAGCCACGTGGGCTGGTTCTCACGCTCATGCGCGAGGCCGAGGAACTTGAAGAGCTGGTCGACGCCATGAACCCCAATCATGATGCGCGCACCCGTGTATTGGCCGGCTGGCTGAACCATCATCTCGAACAACGTAGCTGTCTTGTGAAACGGCTGGGCCAGCATCGCGTGGTTTTCTGAGACCCTATTGCTACCACGACAGATGAAATTGCTTGGATGTCTGCGCTACTCTGCGCCCTCGTTTCAAACACCTGTGATGACATGACGAAGGGTACCCACGAGTATCAGGACGATCCGCGAAACCAGGACATTCTCATCTCCGTCAACGGTGAGTTGTACAAACGTGACCAGGCGCGCGTATCGGTGTTCGACAGTGGCTTTGTGCTGGGTGACGGCGTCTGGGAAGGTCTCCGGCTGCACAATGGCAAGCTCGCCTTTCTGGACGCCCATCTCGAACGTCTCTTCGAAGGCGCCAAGGCAATCGACTTGGACATCGGTCTAGGCCGTGACCAGCTGACCGAATCCATCTACGCCACCACTCGTGCCAATGGTATGACCGATCACGTCCACATCCGGCTCATGGTCTCCCGCGGCCTGAAGGCGACCCCTTATCAGGACCCCAGGGTCACCATAGGGCCTGCGACGATTGTCATTATTCCCGAGTACAAAGTGCCCAATCCTGCAGTGGCCGAGCGCGGCGTACGCTTGTTCACGGTGCATGTGCGCCGCAGTGCGCCAGATGTTCAAGATCCAAAGCTCAACTCCCACTCCAAGCTCAACTGCATCACTGCATGCATTCAGGCCGCCAAGGCGGGCGCAGACGAGGCGCTGATGCTAGACCCACATGGCTTCGTGGCAACTTGTAACTCCACCCACTTCTTCATAGTCCGTCGCGGCGAAGTGTGGACTTCAACGGGTGACTATTGCCTGGGCGGCATCACCCGTCAGAACGTCATCGATGTGTGCCGCAACGCCGGCATCCCCGTGCTGCAGAAGAATTTCAGTCTGACCGATGTGTACGGCGCCGATGAGGCCTTTGTCACAGGCACTTTCGCGGGTGTCGCTCCGTGTGTGGATGTGGACGGTCGAGTACTGGGAGACGGTTCTCGCGGTGCGACCACCGAGCGCATACAGCTGCTCTACCAGGCGCTGGTCGAAGAGGTGTGCGCGTGAGCATCAGCGAGCCCGTGCGGCTCGCGATGTGGTCCGGCCCGCGAAACATCTCCACCGCCATGATGCGGGCCTGGGAAAACCGATCCGACACCACCGTCTGGGACGAGCCACTCTATGCCTACTACCTCCAGGAGTCCGGGAGTGACCACCCGGGCCGTGAGGAGGTCATTGCGGCGGGCGAACCTCGATGGCAGCGAGTGGTGGAGCTGGCGACTGGCCGGGTACCCGAGGGCAAGCGCATTCATTTCCAGAAGCACATGACCCATCATTTGCTCACATCCATGGACTGGGACTGGCTCGGTGCACTCACGAACTGTTTCTTGATTCGTGATCCACGCGAGGTGATTGCCTCCTACATCAAGACCCGTCCGAGCGTGACCATCGAAGATGTCGGTATTCCTCAGCAAGCTGCAATATTCGAACATGTGACCCGCTTGACGGGCAAACAGCCCTTGGTGCTGGACGCAAAAGACGTGCTGCGCAATCCCGAAGTTATGCTGCGTGCCTTGTGTGACGCACTCGGGGTCGAATTCGATGCTGCCATGCTCAGCTGGCCAGCAGGTCTGCGCGGCAGCGATGGCATCTGGGCGCGTTACTGGTATGACTCGGTCCGCGACAGCACCGGCTTCGTGAGCTACGAATCAAAAGCCCATCTGCTGCCGGCAGAGTTCGAAACCCTGGCAAGACACTGCGCTCCCCATTATGAAGCGCTGTGGGCGCTACGCCTCAAAACGGTCTGATATCGGATGTCTCTTTACAGCACTGGGGATGGTCGCTGTCAGGACTCTCGCGCCGCCTCCGCTAACAGCCAATCTCTGAATGCGACGATCTTGGGGCGATTCGCCCTGGCTTCCGGACAAACGATGTAATACGCAAACTCGGTAGGCAGAGTAAGCTCGAATGGGCACACCAGCCGGCCGTCGACCAGTTCGTCATGCGCCAGCACGCCCCGCGCGAGCGCGATCCCCTGCCCGGCGACGGCCGCCGTGACCAGATCGGAAGAGTCACGGAAAATGGGCCCCCGCGCAGGCTCCACACCATCAACCCCGGCCGCTAGCAACCAGGTGCGCCAATCCCCGTGGCTGGTGTCGTGCAACAACGTGTGATGCGCGAGGTCACCCGCCTGGCTCAGAGGATGCTCGCCCTCGAGCAAGCTCGGCGCGCACACCGGCACGATGTCCTCTTCCAGCAAGCGGTCGGTTCTAAGCCCCGGGTACTCGCCACGCCCGTAGCGGATGCCGACGTCCACACTCTCGCGGCCAAAATCGATTATTTCCGCAGTCGGTGACACATAAACATCGATCTCGGGATGAATCTCTCGAAATCGGCCCAACCGAGCGACTAGCCAACGCGCCGCAAATGACGGTAGTACCGTGACCGTGAGCGTGCCCTCCTCCTCGTCTTGCATGACACGCGCAGTCGAATCCGCGATGAGGTCGAAGGCACGCCGCACCGCCGGCAGGTATGACTGTCCGTGCGCGGTCAACATCAGCCCACGGTTCAAACGTTTGAACAGCGCCACATCGAGAAATGACTCCAAAGCTTTGACCTGATGACTGATAGCTGCCTGGGTCACGAACAACTCCTTGGCCGCCTCTGTGAAGCTCAGGTGTCGCGACGCTGCCTCAAATGCACGCAGCGCCTTCAATGGGGGTAACCGACGTACCATGGATCTGACTGACTTCAAATTTTTGATGCGAAACCTGAATATTGATCGTTTGATTTAATCTCGTCAAACCTCAATATTGCTTCTTGTGAATAGACATCTAGCTATTAGATATTTTTATGAATTTATGCGGGGACTAACAGGCACAACCATCTCGACCATTTCTCCCACATCATCGACACCGATCCGCGACACGGGAATGACCGTGATGGCATGCCAGCACGGCTGAGCAGATGGGGATATCGTGTCGTTGCAGCTGTTGCAAGCACCGTGGCGCAGTTCGTCAATGCAGCGCATTCGGAATTCGAACGACGGACAGCCGCCAGCGCGGTCGCGAAGCTCGACGAACGCAACCTCGGTGACATTGGCATCCCGGAGGTCGCCGCACGAGCAGTTCGTAACTCAGGGCGCACCGAGGCTCAGGATCACAGCTTGTTAGCGTCAGCCATCCGAGGCGGTTGGTCGAGAAATCGACCAACCGTCGGCCAACTCAACGGCTGCGCCGGGTTCTCACGGCGTCGGCCAACTCGTGTAGCAGAGGTTCCGTTTTGTCCCAGGCCAAACACGCATCCGTGATGCTCTGACCGTAGGTGAGTTCCTCTCCGGGCACGACATCCTGCCGACCTGCAACCAGATGACTCTCGATCATGCAACCCATGATGCGGCAATCACCAGCTGCAATCTGACTGGCCACGTCACGTCCAACATCCACCTGTCGCTCATGCTGCTTGAGGCTGTTGGCATGCGAAAAATCGATCATGATTTTCGACGGCAAACCCGCTTTCTCGAGCTCGGCAGCAGCCTGGTCTACGAAGCTCGCCTGATAATTCGGCTCTTTGCCCCCGCGTAGGATGACGTGGCAGTCATCATTGCCGGTGGTCGAATAGATCGCGGACTGGCCGGTTTTGTTGAACGACAGGAAGTGATGTCCGCGACGTGCCGAGCCGATGGCGTCGACGGCGATTTTGAGATTGCCTCCAGTGCCGTTCTTGAAGCCAACCGGTACCGACAATCCAGAGGCGAGCTCGCGATGCACCTGGCTCTCGGTCGTGCGTGCGCCAATCGCGCCCCAGCTCAGCAGGTCCGCCAGATACTGCGGGGTAATGAGGTCCAGGAACTCGGTGCCGGCCGGCACACCCAGCCCGTTCAACTCGAGCAGCAAAGTCCGCGCGAGGCGTAGGCCCTTGTTGATGTGAAAACTCTCGTTGAGGTCCGGGTCATTGATCAACCCCTTCCAGCCGACGGTTGTGCGCGGCTTCTCGAAATAGACCCGCATCACGACCAGCACGTCAGAGGCAAGCTCGTCTCGGGTCTTTTTCAACAGCTCCGCGTACTCGACGGCAGCCTCTGGGTCGTGAATGGAGCAGGGACCGACAATGGCGAGCAAACGATCATCGTTGCCGTGCAGCATATTGTGAATGTCGGCACGCGTATCGCGCACCATCTGCGCCATGTCATCGGACGGTGGCAGATCTTCCTGCAGCTGCGCCGGTGGTGTGAGTGTGTCAATCGATCCGATACGCAGATCGTCGGTTCTTGTTGTCATGTCCAACTCGTGGGGGCAGCAAAAAAGGGGCGCATTTTAGCACCATTGACGCGCCAACCAAGGGCACACACAAATGGGCGTCGCACAGATGTTATGTAATATAGTAACAAGCTCGCAGTCAACGACTCTGGACTCGTCAACGTGTCTGGCCAACAGCAACAATCCAGTCCCCTCATTGCGGCACATTCCATCTGTGTCGACTTCGCCGGCAAATCAGTGCTGGAAAAGGTCGATGTCGAGATCAAGCGAGGTGAGATCGTCACACTGGTCGGGCTTAACGGCTCGGGCAAAACCACATTGGTACGCGTGTTGCTCGGTCTTCTTAGCCCCTCAAGTGGCCGTATCACACGAGCGCCGGGTTTGAGGATTGGCTATTCGCCGCAGACCCTGGCGCTGAATTCGACTCTGCCATTGACGACCAGACGATTTCTGACAATCGGACAGGCCTGCACTGACGATCGGCTGGTGGCACTGCTCAGCGAGGTCGGACTCGGGTCAATCCTGGATGCGCAGCTCATCAATTTGTCAGGTGGCGAACTGCACCGGGTCATGCTGGCGCGAGCATTGCTGCGGGAGCCGGATTTGCTGGTGCTCGACGAACCACTGGCCGGGGTGGACGTTGCCGGTCAGTCCGACATCTATCGCTTGATTGCGCGACTACGGGACCGTTATCAATGTGGCGTGCTGATGGTCTCTCATGATCTGCATCTGGTGATGGCGGCGACCGATACCGTGGTGTGTATCAACCACCATGTTTGTTGCACCGGACACCCCGAGTCGGTCACCCGTCATCCCGAGTTCATTTCTCTGTTCGGTCGCCACGTCGCAGAAGCGCTCGCGGTGTACACACACGAGCACGATCACGCACACGATGCCTCCGGCGAGGTCATACCGCTGAATGAGCAGGACGGCCACAGCCATGCGGAGTCACACCGGCATGGATGATTTCGTTACCAGGGCATTGTTTGGCGGCCTCGCCATCGCGTTAGTAGCCGGGCCTATGGGTTGTGTGGTGGTGTGGCGCCGCATGGCCTACTTTGGAGCTGCTCTCGCGCATGCTGCGCTGCTCGGTGTAGCACTCGGATTCTTGCTGGAGATCAATCTCACGCTTGGCGTATTGGCGGTTTGTCTACTGCTGGCGCTGCTATTGAGTGTGCTCGAAGATCGGTTGACGCTGTCCAACGACACATTGCTCGGCATCATGGCGCACAGCATGCTCGCGCTGGGGCTGATCACACTGGCGCTGATGCAGGAACTGCGTGTGGATTTGATGGGTTATCTTTTCGGTGATGTGCTGACGATGAGCAAAGCCGATGTGCTGCTGGTGGTGTTGGTTGCCATTTGCAGCCTGGCGCTGCTCGCCTGGCAATGGCGTTCGCTGGTTGCACTCACCATCAGTGCCGACATTGCCGAAGTCGAGGGCATCAATGTGTCACGGGCGCGACTCACCTTCGTGGTCTTGCTGGCGACGGTAATCGCCATCGGCATGAAGGTTATCGGCATTCTGCTCATTGTGTCGTTGCTCATCATCCCCGCCGCAGCGGCCAGAATGTTGTCACGTACGCCCGAGCAGATGGCGCTCGGCTCAGTGGTGATTGGCGCTGCGTGCGTAGTGTTTGGATTGCAAAGCTCTCTGCATTTCGACTTTCCTGCCGGACCGGCGATTGTCGCGTTCGCAACCTTGTTGTTTGCGCTCGGCTTGCTCTGGTCCTGGTTTCGTGGTTCCGCTGGCTGGAGACATTGAATGGCTTCGGAAACACCACCTTTCCATTCATCAAGACATGACCACGAGCGCTGCACCAGTAACGCACTGCAAGATGCGGCGGCGCTGTGTGCGCAACGTGGGGCCCGCTTTACACCATTGAGGCAGAGAGTGCTCGAGATCGTCTGGCAGGCACGTCGACCCGTCGGTGCTTATGACATTCTGAAGATACTGGGCGAAGAACGTGGCAGCAGCGCGCCGCCCACGGTCTATCGCGCACTCGAATTCTTGCTCGAGCATGGCCTCATGCATCGGCTCTCGTCGCTCAATGCATTCATCGGATGCTCGAGTCCGGGGGCACCTGGCGCACATCAGTTCCTGATTTGTCGGCAATGCGGTTCGGCCGCAGAACTCAACGATAAAAACGTCGAGCGTGCCATTGTGAAAAGCGCCGAGTCACTCGGCTTTACACCCGAGCGACATGTAGTGGAAATCGCAGGCGTGTGCCCGAATTGTCATTGAGTCGATGATTCAATTCATCGGGCCGACCAGCAGCTCCGGGTCGATACGCTTGTCGAGCAAATTCATGCGCCAGTCCAGATGAGGTCCGGTCGCGCGGCCGGTGGCCCCAATCTCGGCAATCAGATCACCGCGACGCACGACCTCATCTTCTGATACGAGAATTCGGCTCAGGTGAAGGAACGCCGATGACAACCCATGACCGTGGTCGATGATCAAAGTGCCACCAGAGAAGTACATGTCTTCATGCGTGAGGGTGACAATGCCATCTGCCGGAGCGTAGACGGGTGTGCCTACCGGCGCCGCCACATCGATACCAAAATGCGGTCGACGCGGTTCACCATTGAGAATACGCTGGCTGCCGTACACACCCGAAATCCGACCCTGCGCGGGCCACATGAAACCAGTGAGGAAATCGGTGCGTGGCGCATCAATCTCACGGCGGGCTTTGACCAGTGCAGTCTCTCGGTGAATCCGATCCAGCACCGAGGCGTCAGGTGTGACTTTGCTCTGTGGCAAGCCATCAATGCGTTGAATCTGATAGTCACGCGCTGTGATCTGTATGACGCGTTCATGAACCTGGCCATCAACGAGCGTGGCCCTAATCACGATATCGTCGACATCATCACGACCGATGCCGACCAGAAAAATCCCCGTATCCGAAACCCGAACTGGACGGCCATCGACACTGACACGGGTACCCGAGGGAACCAGCCCTTGGACCAGTCCGCCTTGAGTGGAAGCCCCCTCGAGATAGATCTGCTCAGCGTGTACGGTAGCACTGATCAATAAGGTGGCAACGAGCAGCACCACGATCGTCAGCACTGTGGTCGAGGTCACATAACCGGAACTGGTTCGCTTCGGTGACGATATGCTACTGTTCCGCCCCCATCGAATTCGAGCCTCGAACATGCGGTTTTGGTCGTTCCTTCTGGTCACTGTCTTGTTAGTCGGTTGTGCTGGTGGGTCGCGTGGCATTGGCTTCAATCGCTATATGCTCAACACCCCGTATGGCGACGACATCTCGTATGCAAGCGCAGTTGCGGAGTTGACCGAACAAGCCATCGACATCTGTGGCGAAGACTACCGAAAGGTGCACGACTACGACACCGCTCGGGGGTCGAAGCGAATACTGGTCTGGGAAGTCGGTTGCCGCGGTGTTGAACGCACTGATGCACGCTTCGGCAGCAGCAACTCGGGTATTAGCGACAAAGCGCAATAGCAGCTGGTTTTGGCCA
>MDTE01088784.1_pt1 | contig 32616 bp, 33 predicted proteins | sample 811231 | NCBI WGS metagenome assembly MDTE01 (sample SAMN05326651, study PRJNA326480) | marine metagenome | isolation source: seawater | place: Indian Ocean: Red Sea | collected 2010
GAACTGAGCTGCTCCTACGTTATCCAATACAGCAGTAATAGTTACAGCTGAATCAGCTGACCCTGCTGAAGAGGATGCTGCTGGAGCAGGTGCTGCGGCTGCAGCTGCGGCTGCGGCTGCTTTAGGTGCAGCTGGAGCAGCGGGAGCTGATGGGGCCGAACTGCTACCTGATGCGGCTGCGGCTGCTTTAGGTGCAGCTGGAGCAGCGGGAGCTGAAGAGGATGACGACGATGAATCATCTGATCCACATGCAGCAAGCGCAAAAATAGCAACTGAAGCAATCATACTGACTGCTACAAATTTCCAAATGCTTTTAAGCATATTTATCTCCTTTTTATTTTCTAATCTCAAATACTCACCTCTCTGAAATCTATGTACTTGTTTGGGTAAAACTAAATTCAGTTAAATTATCAAAAAGGCAAGTATCCAAGAAACTAATATATATTATCGTGGGAATATATATAGTTAGAACAAAAAAGTCAAATATATCAAAATTTATCATATTCATTATTTTCAAAATAAATATTTAAGAAAAAGTAGGCAAAAAGTTAATATCTTCTTGAGACAAGCTACTAATTATGAATAAAATATCAAAATATTTTACTAGGAGATTCACATGCGAAAACTTATGACGGGTAAACAAGCGATTCTAGAAACTTTAAAAGAGCAGAATATTGAATATATTTTTGGGAACCCTGGGACAAGTGAAGGCCCATTAATCGATATGCTAGGGGATTATCCTAATTTTAAATATATTATGGCTCTTCAAGAAAGCGTAGCAATGGGAATGGGTGAATCATATGCAAGATCTACAAATTCTACGGGTTTTGTAAGCCTTCACGTGGATAGCGGATTAGCTAACGGAATTGCCCTAATGTTAGATGCACTAAATACAGGAACTCCTTTAGTTGTCACCTCAGCAAATTACGATTCACGAAAAATCAACGAAACAAAAACTGACTTAGCAGAACTCGTACGACCTGTAACAAAATGGGCAGTTGAATTAGACTTACCCGATCAAATACCTAGCGCACTCAGAAGAGCTTTCAACGAAGCAAATAGCCATCCAAAAGGCCCTGTATATGTGGGATTCACATCTAATGCTCTTGAAGGAATGGCTGAAATGACAATCACTCGATCTCTAGACAAATTTGACAATGTGTTACCAGACCCAATTGCCATTAAGCAAGCCTCTGAAAAATTAATTCAATCAAAAAACCCCGTATTGATATTAGGAGACAGGGTGTCTGATGATCAAGCAAACGACGAAGCAGTAAAATTTGCTGACCTAATAGGACTACCTGTTTACCAATCAAGAGGAGCTGAAGTGTCGTTCCCTTCATCTCACCCACAATATATGGGGATTCACACCTTAAGATCACAAGAAAGCCGAGATGAGCTCAAAAATCACGATCTTGTTCTCGCAGTAGGAATGGACCCATTCGACGAACTTTTTTATTGGGGGGATGTAATCCTAGATGATCACGCAAACCTAATACATATTGATCCTATATATTCTAGGGTTGGCAAATCCGAACCAACATATTTAGGTATAGTCTCAAATTGTAAGGCAGCTTTATCGCAATTAAATGAGGTAATTGGAAGCCAAAATTCAAACCAATTTTCCAAAAGAAAAACTACTACCATTAATGAAGTAAAAACTAGAAGAAACGCATATAAAACCCTAGTTGAATCTCAAGAAAATTGGAACTCTACACCCATGTCTCCTGCAAGAATGATGTATGAAATCGCAAACTCATTACCCAAAAATGCCATAGTCGTTGATGACGCTATTAGTAATAGAGGTGCTTTAAGAAATTTCATTAAAGCCGAAAACAGAGATGATTTGCGAGGAGTTAGAGGGCAATCTATTGGAGGTGGTATAGGAGCAACTATGGGCACTCAATGCGCCTTTCCTAATCAACCTGTTTTTGGAATCATAGGCGATGGAAGCGCAATGATGACTATACAAGGATTGTGGACAGCTGCTAATGATAATATCCCGTGCAAATTCATTATTTGCAACAATGGAATGTATAGAGTATTGAAAGTCAACTTCAATATATACCAAAAAGAAGTACTTGATTTAGATGAAACAGCTGGAGAAAACCTGCTATATTCAAATTTTGATACACCATTTAACGTTACAGAAATTGCAAAAGGTATGGGAATCACTAGCGAAAGAATTACTGATCCATCTGAAATTTCAAATGCCATTAAAAGAGCTACAGACTTTAAAGGTCCTTATCTATTAGACATTGTCATAGATGGATCTCTTTAATTGAAAAAAATTAAAAAACCTTATTTTTACTACGGATGGGTAATTGTAGTAGTAATGGCAATTGCTAATGCAGTTGGAATGGGTATGGGGGCACTGAATCTGGGATTGTACATAAAGCCCATGGGAGATTCCCTAGGAATTAGTAGAGCATCTTTTGGCTGGGCATCTACAATCAGGAGTTTTTCCAGTGCCGCCACAAACCCTCTTTTAGGAAACTTACTAGATAAATATGGAGCGAGATGGATATTGGCCATATGCATCTTAATCACCGGCATTTCTATGATTTCATTAAGTTTTGTCAAAGAATCTTGGCAACTTATTTTGGTTTTCGGATTGATGGGATTTGCAGGAGTTTCCGGTCCAGGATCAATAGTGACCTCCGTACCGCCTGCAAAATGGTTCATAGAAAAAAGAGGCAAAGCCCTAGCTATTACTTCAGTAGGCATTTCTATAGGAGCCGCCCTATTCATACCACTGACTCAAATTTTAATTAACAACTACTCATGGGAATCTGCTTGGTTTATTTTAGGTATTCTAGGAATAATATTAGTATGCCCAATATCAATTATTTTTGTGAGACGACAACCCGAAGACATTGGCCTTCTTCCTGATGGTAAAGAAAAATTACCACAACATTCGGTAGAAGATTCATCACTAGAAGAATACTCGTTCACATTAAATCAAGCTCTAAAAACTTCTTCTCTTTGGCTTTTAACAATTGCTTTTTCAATTTTAAATTTGGCTATTTTTACCTTTGCTCTACATAGAATCCCTGCATTTATGGACAGAGGGTTAGACCCAACCCTAGTTTCACTAGCTACTGCTTTTGATGCTATATGTGCAGGAATTGCCAGTTTTACTGGAGGGATTTTAGTTACCAAAATCCCGTCTAAAATTATCGGAGCATCTGCATTCATGATGTTAGCAATTGCAAGCTTAATGACAATTTACGCATATGAATTTTGGTTAATGTTTTTTTCAATGGCTATTTTTGGAGCTGGAATTGGAATCAATTCGTTTACACAAAACTATATATGGGCAGAATATTTCGGCAGAAATTATTTAGGGCAAATCAGAGGATTTGTGACACCTATAAGCCTAGTTTTAGGTGGAATTGGAGCGCCTTTAGCTGGATATGTTTTAGATATTACAGGATCATATAATCCCGCATGGTGGGTCTCAGTATGGCTTATGATTTTCGCTGCCATAATTTTCTATTTATCACCCAAACCAAAGCACTAAACTTGACCAAAAGTTAATGTTTTATTATAGTTCTACCGGCTAATTCACATAGTCGAGCGAATTAGTTGAGGGAGTAAAACATAAACTTCATAGTGGGATCTTAAAACAAACCAACGGCTAATTTCGATCCTATTCGCGCCCTACTGAGGACGCTTTTGGCTGCCTTTATGGCATTTCTTGTTATATACCCCCCCCATCCGACCAAAATCGGGCAAGGGCCAAAGCAGAATTCAATTCTGATTCCTCTTTCATTTCTTATGAAACGCTGTCTTATGTATTTCACTGAAATTTTTACGGGCGCCTCATGTATTAAACAAACAAGGAGCAGAAAATGAAATACATATCGATGATGACACTATTAGGACTTTCAATGGTATTTGCGATTGCTTGCTCAAGCACTGCAGAACCAGAAGTTATAGTTCAAGAAGTAATCAAAGAAGTTGAAGTAGTTAAAGAAGTTGAAGTAGTTAAAGAAGTTGAAGTAGTTAAAGAAGTTGAAGTTGAAAAAGAAGTTGAAGTTGAAAAAATAGTAACTGTTGAAGTTGAAGCAGTACAAGAATACGGTGGAAGAGAAATCGTATTTGGGGGACTCAACTGGAATAGTGCACTTATTCAGAATGCAGTTGCAAGATACATTATTGAAAATGGATATGGTCACGAAACATCTCAAATAGAAGGAGCCACTGTCCCTTTGTTTCAAGGTCTTAGAAAAGGTGATGTAGACCTTACAATGGAAATCTGGTTACCTAACCAAAATGATGCTTGGAATGAAGGAATTAAAGCTGGAGAAGTAATTCCAGTTGGAAAAAGCTTAGAAGACAACTGGCAGAGCTCTTTCTTAATTCCTGCTTACGTACAAGAAGCACATCCTGACCTAGACTCAGTTGAAGACCTTAAAGATGACAAATACAAAGCTCTTTTCGCTGAACCTGACAGTGACGGAAAAGCTGTTCTATACGGATGCATGTCTGGATGGGGCTGTAGAGGTGTACAAACAGGTAATGACAGTGGTGATGGCCAAATAGTTAATTACGGACTATCAGACCACATAGAATTCTTAGATCCAGGAACTTCTGGAGCTTTAGCTGCAGCGATTGAAGGTGCTTTCGCTAAAGAAGAGCCAATTCTGTTCTATTACTGGGGACCAACTGCTTTAATGCACGAACTTGGTTATGGAGACGGAGCAATTGTTGATCTTGAACAACCAGATCCATCTGAATGTCCAAACAATGACCCAGTCCATGGATGTGCATTCCCTGCTGCAGAAGTCATGGTAGCCATGAATACTGAGTTAGTTGATGACGCACCATACTTAATTCCATTCTTTCAAGCTTGGGACTGGTCAGCAGGAAACCAATTATTAGCAGAAGGTTTTTATGCTGAAATTGCTGATGATTATGGAACAGCCGAAGAAGCTTTTGAAGCAACAGCCATATCCTACTTAAATGGTAGTGAAAATTGGCACAGCTGGGTTCCAGCAGATGTTTTGGAAGATGTTCTAGCAGCTCTAGCGGCAGAATAAGTTGAAGCATAAAATTTAACTTAAATTAAAAGGGCCGCAACTTTGCGGCCCTTTTTGTTAATTTTGAGGTGATGCTATGAAAGAAACTCATATTGAAGTACAAAATCTTTGGAAAGTATTTGGTAAAAATCCATCTCAAGTTTTTGACGAATCATTTATTAATTTGAGTCGATCTGAAATACAATCTCAACTCGAATTAATCACAGCTCTCAGAGATGTATCTTTCACAGTAAATAAAGGTGAAACTTTTGTAGTAATGGGGTTATCAGGTAGCGGAAAATCCACATTAGTTAGATGTTTAACCAGATTAATTGACCCTACCGATGGAAACATATTAATTGATGGAGAAAACATTGTAGATTTCGATGAAAATACATTAAGAGAGTTCAGAAGAAACAAAATTGCAATGGTATTCCAACAATTTGGACTACTTCCTCACAGAAATGTTCTAGACAATGCTGCTTTTGGATTAGAAATACGCGGAATTGACAAAGAAACAAGATACTCTACAGCTGAAGAAATGCTAGACCTTGTCGGACTAGAGGGTTGGGGAGAATCAAGGGTTTTTGAGCTTAGTGGAGGAATGCAACAAAGAGTCGGAATTGCACGTGCGTTGGCTGTTAACCCTGAAATCATGCTAATGGATGAACCATTTAGTGGCCTGGATCCATTAATTCGTAGACAAATGAGAAAAGAATTAACATCGTTGCAACAAGAAATTCACAAAACTATGGTTTTTATTACTCATGATCTAGAGGAGGCTGTTTCAGTTGGTGACAAAATTGCAATCATGCGAGATGGAGAAATCATTCAACTTGGAACTCCATTAGAAATCATTAATCAACCAGCTGATGATTTTGTAGCCGAATTCACTGAAGGGATTACCGGCAAAAGATTTGAAGAACTTCAAGCTGTCGGAGCATAACAATTTAACCAATGAAGTTAAGTAAAAATTCTTCCACAATTTTAGGAATTTTCTCGCTATTAATAATCCTATTAGCAAACTCTTATCTGATTCATTTTTTCAAATTAGAATTCCTAACTGATTTCCCTATTGACATTAGTAAATATTTGGAAAACAGTATTGACACTTCAATCGAATGGACTGTCGTAAATTACGGATGGTTTTTCGACTACATTAGTGACAATCTAAAATATCTTCTTGGTAAAATGCGCAAATTCCTAGTATGGGTTCCTTGGCCTATTACTATGATTGGAATATTTTTACTTGCATGGAGAGTTGCTTCATACAAAGTTGGGATTTTTTGTGTAATCGGCCTAACTATTTTAGCAACAGTTAACCTATGGGAACCAACAATGGTCACTGTTGCAATAATGATAGTAGCAGTACTCATATCTATCTTAGTGGGAATTCCATTAGGAGTTATAGGGGCAAAAAGTGAACTTGCCGACACTATCATGAGACCAGTATTGGATGCAATGCAAACAATGCCTAGCTTTGTATATTTAGTTCCTGGGATCATGTTGTTTGGCTTAGGAAATGTTGCCGCAATTCTCGCTACAGTTTTATATGCAATTCCACCTTGTATAAGACTAACAAATTTAGGAATTCGACAAGTAGATGAATCTGTGGTCGAAGCAGGTAAATCATTTGGTTCAAACAATTTACAATTGCTTCTAAAAATCCAAATCCCGATGGCTATTCCAACAATTATGGCTGGAATTAATCAAACCGTCATGATGGCATTAGCTATGTCTACTATTGCTGCTATGGTTGGAGCTGGAGGACTAGGTACTGAAGTTCTTCGCGCTATGGGCCAATTAAGAGAAGGTGAAGCAGTAGTTGCAGGATTCGCAATTGTCATCTTAGCAATTATGATCGATAGAATCTCTCAAGGGTACATAGATAAAAAAACTTTATAAAAAACTATCCACGAGCTATATAAGGCATTTTGGTAGCCATTATGGTCATAAATTGTATATTCGCAGTTAATGGTAAATTACTAATATAAAGCACCGATTCTCCAACATGATCTACATCAAAAGTAGGCTCTACTTTCATTTCCCCATCAGCCTGCGGAACCCCATTACTCATTCGCTGAGTCATTGGAGTGGCAGCATTTCCGATATCTATCTGACTAGCAGCTATATCAAATTTCCTACCATCTAGTGAAATTTGCTTAGTTAATCCTGTAATAGCATGTTTGGTAGTTGTATAAGCTACAGCATCTGGTCGAGGAACATGTGCGGAAATTGATCCATTATTAATTATTCGTCCTCCCATGGGAGATTGATTTTTCATAATTTTTATAGCTTCTTGAGTACACAAAAAACTTCCAGTCAGATTAGTATCCACTACTCTTTGCCAATCTTCTAAAGAAATTTCTTCCATAGGCATTCTAGGAGATCCAATTCCAGCATTATTAAATAAAACATCTAATCTACCGAATTTTTCTAATACCAATGAAAATAAGTTTTTTACTGAATTTGCATCACCCACATCTGTAGAAACTGCAATTACCTTATTTTTGGAAACACCCGATTCTTCAATAGTTTCATTCAACAATTCTTTTCTTCTTCCTGCTAAAGCAACTGAATATCCATCTTTTAGTAAATGAATTACAGCACTTTTTCCAACTCCAGATCCTGCTCCAGTCACAACGGCAACTTTATCTTTTGATTCCATATTTACTCCTTTATTCTTCCCAATTTAATACAAATAATCTTTGTTCGGCTGTTTCAGGAGAATCTCTAAAATTTCCTGCAACATTATTTCTTAATTGCTCAATTCTATTTAATGCTTGTTGTCCTGACAAACCATGTCTTACCAAATAACATCCAATAACAGTCCCTGTTCTTCCTAAACCTCTAAAACAATGTAAATATACTGGTTTGTTTGATGCAATTGATGCATCTACAAAATCCAAGATTTTTTTCATTTCTTCTTTAGAAGGAACTGATCTGTCTGGAATAGGGAATCTAATATAATCTGTAGAAACTGCTCGTCTCCTACGTTCTTTGTGTAAAACCGGCTGGTATGAAACCCTCTCGTTTTTTTCTGTCAAATCTACAAATACAACTATTCCTAGATCGAGTAAATCTCCTATTTTTTTATGTGCAGAATTCAATAAAATTGCTTTCGATTTCAATACAGCACTAATTAAATGAATGATTGTCCCCAAAAAAGTTTTGACATTATTTGAAAATTGATTACCCGGATATTCTCCAGCTGCAAAATCATCAGGTAAGACCCAATACGAAAAAGGATTGATTTTTTGGTTTTTATTTATAGACATACTGATACCATACCACTATCTTTATGTTAACTTGGATTATTAAAGAGGGATCATGGAAATCGATAAAAATAACAATTTGGTTTGGATTGATTTAGAGATGACAGGACTAGAAGATGAACACCAAATCATAGAAATTGCGTCATTAGTTACAAATAATGAGTTAGAAATTCTGGCAGAAGGTCCACAAATTGCTATAAAAAAAACTGCAAAAGAATTAGAAAACATTAATAAATGGTCACTTGATCAACATACAAAATCAGGATTACTAGAAAAAGTAAAACAATCTAACATTTCGACAATAGAAGCCGAACAAATTACGTTAGATTTTTTAAAAAATTGGGTAAATGAAAAAACTTCACCATTATGTGGAAACTCCATTGGTACAGACAGAAGATTTATTAGAAAAGAAATGAAAGAATTAGAGGATTTTTTACACTACAGGATGATTGACGTTTCAACTGTCAAAGAATTAGTAGCAAGATGGTATCCTAATATGAAAATCCCTATCAAAAAAAACAATCATTTAGCAATGGATGATATCAAAGAAAGCATAGAAGAATTAAAGTGGTACAAATCCAATACATTTATAATTTCTTCTAAATAACCGAAACTATTAAAATGACTGAAAACCTAACAAACACAGACTTCATAAGAAATCAAATCGCTGAAGACATTAAAACAAATAAGTTTGATCAGATCATTACTAGATTTCCCCCAGAACCTAATGGATACCTTCATATTGGCCATGCAACTTCAATTTGTTTAAATTTTGGTATTGCTGAGGATTTTGAAAACGCAAAATGCAATTTAAGATTTGATGACACTAATCCTACAAAAGAAAATTTAGAATTTGTAAATTCAATCAAACAAGACATTCATTGGCTTGGATTTGATTGGCAAGACAATGAATTTTACGCCTCCAACTATTTTCAAAAATTATTTGAATTTGCACTCGAGTTAATAAAGCTCGATAAAGCTTATGTCGACGATCAAACTTCTGAAGAAATTAGAATTAATAGAGGTTCTCTTACTGAACCAGGTATCAATAGTCCAAACAGGTCCAGAAGTATTGACGAAAATTTAAGACTATTTACAGATATGAAAAATGGGGAATTTCAAGCTGGAACCCGTGTCTTAAGAGCAAAAATTGATATGTCTTCACCTAACATCAACATGAGAGACCCTGTAATGTACAGAATCATAGAATCCACACATCATCAAACAGGGGATCTATGGAAAATTTATCCAATGTATGATTTTGCTCACGGTTTAAGTGATTCTATTGAAAAAGTAACTCATTCACTTTGCACTCTGGAATATGAGGCTCATCGTCCATTATATGAATGGTTCTTAAAAGAATTACAGACATTCCCATCTCAACAAATTGAATTCGGAAAAGTTTCATTGAGTCATACAATTTTAAGTAAAAGAAACTTACTAAAATTAGTTGACTCAAAAAAGGTGTCCGGATGGACAGACCCTAGAATGCCAACGATCTCTGGAATGAGAAGATTGGGTTATACTCCTGAAGCTATAAAAGATTTTTGCTCTAGAGTGAGTATCACAAGAAGGGAAAACATAGCTGACATAGCGTTGTTAGAACACTGTGTTAGAGAGGATTTAAATTCTAAAGCTCAAAGAAGAATGGCAGTTTTAAGACCTTTAAAAATTATCATACAAAACTTTGATGAAAACTCCACTGACTGGATTGAGGCACCCAACCATCCCAAAAACGAATCTTTTGGTACTAGAAAAATACCTTTTACTAAAGAAATTTATATAGAAAGTAATGACTTTATGGAAAATCCAATTCCAAAATTTTTCAGATTATCACCAGGAAATGAAGTACGTCTTAGATATGGATATATCATTAAATGTATTGAAGTAAAAAAAGATCCAAATTCAGGTGAAGTCATAGAGTTGATATGTACATATGACCCCGAAACAAGAGGAGGAAATACTCCGGATGGTAGAAAAGTTAAGGGAACAATACATTGGGTAAGTGCATCAAATCATATATCGGCTGAAGTCAGACTATTTGATAGATTGTGCTCAGACACAAATCCAGATATTTCTTCAGAAGAATCACTAGATCATGTTCTTAACCCTAATTCATTGGAAATAATTTATTCTGCAAAACTTGAACCTGAATTATCAAAATCAAAATTAGAAGACAAATTTCAATTTGAAAGACTAGGATTCTTCTGTATAGACAATGAAGATTCAACCTCTGAAAATTTGATATTCAACAGAACTGCTACTTTAAGAGACAATTGGTCAAAATAATTAACTTTTGAAATCAGGTTTTTTTGCAAATAAGAACCCTAAACTTCCCAATATTGCCACTCCTGACAAAATATAAAATGCGAGATCGTAACTTCCTGTAATGTCGTACATACGTCCTGCTACCAATGGTCCTATCATCATCATAATTGACATGGGAGCCATAGATAGACCTAATACCTTCCCAAACGATTTTCTACCGAAATATTCTCCTCTAATTGCTGTTCCCATGGGAATTCTTGCTCCAAATCCTAATCCATAAACCAAAACAAAAATAGGTGTCCAAAAAATTGATGTGATAAAAGTTGAAAAAACAACTCCGGAAGCTTGAATACATCCAAAAATACATAAGGCTATATTTTTGGGAACTTTATCACCAATAATTCCCCCAAAAATTTGAGCGACTCCCGAAAATAATAACGTGAATCCCCAAACCCAAGCGCCTATATTCACAGGGATTCCTTGATCTCTTAATGCTAAAATGAAATGAACAGTCATAGTTCCTATCAACATTGTCGAACAAGCATGACTAATAGATATAACCCAAAAAGATGAAGTCTTCAAAATTTGACCAATTCCCAAATCTATTTGATCTAATTCATTAGATTGATCAATCTCTGAATTTTCAGAGTCTATTTTCTTTTGAATGTACTCCTTTCCATCTGGAATTTCCCCAGATTCTTCAGGAGTGTTTCTAATTAACTTTGAAACAGGAACAGCAATCATAAAATAAAAAATAGCTATTCCGAGAGAAGCCATTCTCCATCCAGCATTTTCAGGCATTACCAACCATGCTAAAGCTGGAACCATCAGAAATCCACCAAAAGAAAATCCTACAGACCCAAATCCCATTGCCATACTTCTGCGTTTATTAAACCAGTTATTGATGACAGTCATCATTGGCAGCCAACCACCGCCAGAAGCTCCCATCATTAAAATGCCATACGAAATATAAAACATTGGTAAAGACTGAGTTAAACTTAAAAGTCCAAATCCAATTCCACACAATACCACTCCACCCAAAACCACTTTCCTAGAACCAAATTTATCTACTAATATTCCAATAATAGGGCCAATCAAGCTTCCTTCTAATTGACCAATTGAAAAAGCCCAAGAAAGCTGTGTCCTACTCCATCCAAATTCAGATTCCAACGAATCAATCCAAACTCCAATTGCTCCAAATGCAGGTGTCCCTGTTACAGAATTTAAAAACAAAGCTAAAATTACCAACCACCATCCATAAAACATTGTGTATTTCCAGGTAAATACAGAATTTCTTGACGAACTACGGCTAGATTTCATAAACAATTAACTCAATTACAGATTTATATATCAGTAATAATAATTCATGAATCTTTATATTGCATTGAGATTCTTATGAAATTTTGTATGAATTTCTAAAGAAGACATCATTCTTTTAGTACGCTATACTACCCTCACTCAAATCACATAAAAACAAAGGTGAAAGAATGGTAGAACAACAAGTAGAAATTTTAAGACCCGAAACTCTTATTGAGGAATTTAAAAAAATTGGAGTTACTCACATCATTACCATACCTGATAGTGAAACTAACTATTTATATGAGTTGATGGAACAACAAGACTGGCTAGATGTTATTCCCGTATCTAGAGAAGGTGAATCAATGGCGGTAGCATTAGGGCTAAATATTGCAGGAAAAACTCCAGTTGTATTAATCCAAAATACAGGAATGTTAGAGTCCGGCGACTCTATTAGAGGAATGGCGTTAGATGCAGGATTCCCATTACTAATGGTTGTTGGGTATAGAGGATGGACAAGAAAAGGACATACTCCAGACTCTGCAGCAACTTATACAGAACCATTCTTAAACGCATTCAGATTAAATTACTATTTAGTAGAACATGACGCTGATGGGCCAAGAATTTCTGAAGCATTTGAAGAATCACAATTATCAAAAAAACCTGTCGTAGTTCTTGTTGGAGACGAATATCACGGGTTTAATCGTTAATTTAAAATATTTGGAGAAAAACATGATTGAAGCAAAAAAAGTATTTGAAGAATTTCAGAAACATAGAGAAAACGCCATAGTTTCTGTACAAGGAACATCCGGAAAACACTGGAAAGATATTTCGACTAATCAAAATAGAGATATTTCCCTTGGTGGGGCCATGGGGCAATCTACCTCAGCAGTTTTCGGATTAGCACTAGGCTTAAAAAATGAGAAAGTTGTACACTTTGACTCTGAAGGAGCCCTACTAATGAATTTAGGTGTTATAGCCTCAATAGCAGGTAAACAGCCTAAAAACTTCGTTCATTTTGTATTAGATAATGGATGCTATGCCACTACTGGGGGGCAACCAGTCCCAAACTCTGAAAGTATTGATTATGCACAAATGGCAGCCGGAGCAGGATATTCCAAAACATATAACTTTGACGATCTAGAAGATCTATCTACAAGTATGGAAGAAATCATGTCTATTGACGGCCCAGTTTTCGTTGCTGTGAAGGTAAATGCTGAAGTAGAAAACCTACCTATTGGTATGCGCAAAAGAACTCCCACAAGAAGCCGAGCAGAAACAATCAACGATCTCAGAAGCGAGTTAGGCATCAAATAATTTATGGCAATCAATTCTCCCAGAAAATCGTTTAGGGAAGTTTTAGAAGGAGAAGAATGCGTATTTCCTGCTTCAGTATTTGATCCCATATCATCTAGGATGGCGTGTGATTTAGGATTTGAAATAGGAATGTTTGCCGGTTCGATTGGATCTGCAGTAGTTTTAGGGAGTCCTGATTATATCCTTCTCACTCTTTCTGAATTTGCAGATCAATCACGTAGGATCTGTAGAGCATCTGATTTACCATTAATGGTTGATGCTGATCATGGTTATGGAAATGCTTTAAATGTTTCTAGGACGATTGAGGAATTAGAAAATTCTGGCGTATCTGCTATCACAATAGAAGATACTAGCTTACCTCGAACTTACAACGAAACATCTCAAAGATTAATCAGCTTAGACGAAGGCAAAGGTAAAATTAATGCTGCATTAAATGCTAGAAAGGACCCTCAACTTTCTATAATAGCTAGGACAAGCGCTGTAACTATTTCATCTTTAGAAGAAGCTATCATAAGAGCAAAAGAATATGAACAATTAGGGGCTGACGGAATATTCTTCACTGGAGTTTCAAAAATTTCTGATTTAGAACAAATTTCTTCAGAAATCAAGATACCTATTTTATTAGGTAATCTGACTCAAGAAATTAACAATAAAACATTTCTATCTTCTGTAGGAGTAAAAGTTGCACTTCAAGGTCACTTACCCTTTTATGCTGGACTTAAATCTATATACCAAACAATGCATGATTTAAAAAATGGAGCCTCAAGTGATCAATTAATGCCAAACATTTTGTCAGATGCAGAAATCAATCGATTCATTAATCTTGAAGATTTTAATCAAATGATAAAAAAATTTATGTAACAAAACACAATTAATTAGAGTTATAATTATCGTTCGCTTCAAACAATGAATGGGGACTAAATGTCACAAAATACTACAATTACTCTAGGTGGAGGATGCTTTTGGTGTGTAGAAGCCGTGTTCGAAAAAATTCACGGCATCACTAAAGTAGTCTCAGGTTATAGCGGAGGGTCTAAAGAAAACCCTACATATCAAGAAGTATGCTCAGAAACTACTGGGCATGCAGAAGTAGTGCAAGTTTCATTCAATGATGAAGTAATCAACTTAGATACTATTTTAGAAATTTTCTTTGCTCATCACGACCCAACTACTTTAAACAGGCAAGGGGGCGACGTAGGAACCCAATATAGATCTGTGATTTTTTATCATGATGAAAATCAAAAACAAATTGCTTTAGAGACTATAAAATATTTAGATGAGCAAAAATTCTTTTCAAATAAAATTGTCACAGAAGTGATGAAAATTGAAAATTTTTATATTGCTGAGGACTACCATCAATCTTTTTATCAAAACAACCCTTATCAACCCTATTGTCAATTTATTATCAATCCCAAAATGGAAAAATTAAAACAGAACTATTCACATTTAATTTCTACAGAAAAAACAGGAACTTTACATGATTTCTAGAATACAAATCCCTAAAATCCAGGGAGCTGATGAATTATTCACCGAACCTTATCTGAATTATTTAATTCATTTGCATGACAAATTCTCTGATCAAATTCAAATATTGAGAAAAGAAAGATTAACTAATCTACAAAAGGCACATGAACATGGTCTTGAAACTTTAAAGTTGCCAATTTCAGAAATTAACACTCAAGATTGGCATGTAGATACAGTACCTGAAGATTTAAGGCAGCCTGGAATAGAAATTTCTGGGCCGTCATCAATAGCTTCAATGATGGTCAATGCCCTCAATCCAGGGCCTGAGGGCGAAAGAGCCGTGGGGTATCTAGATGATGATGAAGATTCAGGAGGACATTCATTACAAGACACTATCAATTCCGCAATCAATAGATTATCCGCAATCAACAAAACCTTAGAGGTAGTAGATTCTAATAGAAACAGACATTACAAATTACAACCTGGGAACCTACCATTTTTCATGCACCGTGAAAGAGGGCTGCATTTAGATGAACATGAAATAAAAATTGATGGCGCCCCTATTTCTGCAACTTTACTCGGAACTTCCCTAACTATTTTTTATTGTGGCCAAGCTCAATTCAAGAAAAATCTAGGAGTTTATTTCTATCTGCCAAAATTAGAGAGTGTTGCTGAAGCAAAACTATATAAACAAATTTTTGATGAAAGTAAAAAATTTTTAAATTTATCTGAATCTAATATTATCAAGGCAATCATACTTGTTGAATCTCTCCCAGCTGTATTCCAAATGGAAAACATGCTTCACGCTTTAGGGAAATACGGTGCTGGATTAAATGCAGCTAGATGGGATTTAAAAGCAAGTATTTTAGAATTTATTATGACAAACAGTAATTCAGTTTGGCCAGACAGGTTTGATGTCGATATTAAAACGACAGAATTCATGTCAAATATTTTCAGAAGGTTAGTTGCAATATGCTTAAAACATAGTGCCATTGCAATAGGAGGCATGGCCACCGCTCTCCCCTCATCAGATGATGAAATAAATAAAATTGCTGCAAAATCAATTCAAACAGACAAAGAATGGGAAGCTCAACAAGGGTTTATTAGAGGTTGGAGTGCCCACATATACCATATGAAAACCGCATCAGATCCTTTCAAAAATTTAGCTAAAACTGGCTGGACACCATCTAGTGAATTAAAAAATCCTGAAAATTTCCCTATAAAAATTGAAACTCCTACAGGAAAAATCACATCTGAAGGTACTAGAAGAAATATCAGAACAATTATCGAATATGTTGAAGGATGGCTGAATGGAAGAGGAGCTAAAGGAATTGACAGCCTAGAGGGGTACCCCGGTAAAAGGCCTGCACTAATGGAAGATTTAGCCACTGCAAGGATATCTGTAGGTCAAGTAGCCCAAAGAATTATCCACTCAGTTTCTTCAGAAGACACTGGTGATACACATACTATGGAATATATATTAAGCCTCATTAAGTCTGAAACTGAAGCTATTCTAAAAATAAGAAAACAAGAGTCTCCAAATGAGTTTGATTCTATTCAAAAAAACTACATCCAATCTTCCAAAATTACATCCAACTGGATCAAAAACTATACAGAACTTAATTTTAGAAGTTTAGGGTCATATTCAAAACAACAATTACTAGAAATGTAATCCTATTTGGATCTTGAAGAAGTAGGATTAGGATGGATATATCGAAATTCTTCTTGTGTAATGAGTTTTTTATATGAACCAAATATTTCTTCTGAGTTATCTCCCACAAAATCTAACGGATCATGCTCAACTTCATCCTGATCAAAAATATTTTTAATTTGATAATCCGTGAATCGCTCAGCTGGAATTCTACCTGCATCTCGAATCATACCCCGAAATTCAGATGGGGGTTTTAGTTGCCCATGAAGAGCACCAGCTGAAGTAGAAATACTTTCATTAATTAGAGTTCCTCCTAAATCATTAACTCCAGAATTTAAGAGCAATTGAGACATCCTGTCCCCTTCTTTAACCCAAGAAGCCTGAATATTTGAAACCCAATTGTTTAAAACTATTCTTGAAATAGCATGCATTTTAATTACATCCATTCCTGTAGGACCTGATTTAATATTTTGAGTCCCATTTAAACCTTGTAAAAACATAGGGGCTTCTGAATTAACAAAACTCAATGGTACAAATTCAGTAAACCCACCAGTTTGTTTTTGCATTTCTCTTATAAGTACTAAATGATCAGCAATATGCTTAAAAGTTTCTACATGCCCAAACATGATAGTTGAAGTGGTAGGAATCCCAATTTCATGTGCACTAGTAATCACTTCTTTCCATTGGTTTACAGTAATTCTTCCAGGAGAAATTTTATCTCTAAGTTCTTGATCTAAAATTTCAGCAGAAGTCCCAGGCAAACTACCTACTCCTGCAGATTTTAAATCACTTAAATATTCTTTTATAGAACAGTTAGATCTAATTGATCCATACAAAACCTCTTCTGGTGAAAAACCATGTATATGAATTTCCGGAAGTTCTTTTTTAATAGCCTCAGTAATTTTTAGATATAAGTCACCTTCCATTTTGGGAGGCAACCCTGCTTGAATACATACCTCTGAAGCTCCATATTCCCATGCTTCTTTAGCACGTCTAACAATCTCAGAAATTGGGAGTAAATAACCCTGTTCTCCTTGATAATCTCTACTAAATGCACAAAAACCACATCTTTTAATACAAACATTAGTAAAATTAATATTACGATTAACTACGTAAGTTACTAAGTTACCTGATGACCTTCTACGAAGTTCATCAGCTACTAGAATTGTAGATTGATATTCTAAATTCTGAGTTTGCAATAGCTTTTCTATGTCAGAAGAAGAAATATCATCGCCATCTAGAGCACTTTCAAGAATTTCTTTAACCTCTACATCAATAATTTCTAACAAATTATTGACAGTAAAATTTTCTTTAGATTTTTCATTCATATCTATCAAGTCCCCATTTCACATAACCCAATTCATCGGACATTGAATTTAGTTGGGAGCACATTGTATCAGACAAAAAATCCTTATTATTTACGAAAAATTCAGGATAAACAGGAAGCCTAGGAACAAGCTCATACCCTTGTGATTTAGTCTTTGATTTTAATTCTTTAATTAATGGCCAAGGAGCTTCAGGATTAACATAATCTATGGTTAAAGGTGATACTCCACCCCAATCATTGATACCCACAGAAACATATTTCTCAAAATTTGAAATACTCAAATTTGGTGGAACTTGAATATTCATATTAGGTCCTAAAATTAATCTAGAAACTGCAACTGTCCACATCATTTCGACTGAAATCGCATCTGGAAAATTCTCCATAGGAGTTGAAGGTTTAGCACGAAAATTCTGTATAATTACTTCTTGAATATGTCCATATTTTTCATTCATTTCTCTTATGGCTAAAAGGGAATCAATTCTATCTTTTGGCGTCTCTCCAATACCTATAAGTAACCCAGTAGTGAAAGGTATTCCTAATTCACCAGCTATTTGTATAGTTTTCAATCTTGCGACAGGTCTTTTGCTTGGAGCTAACGCATGAGGTCCACCAGGTTTATACAATTCTTCACTTGTACTTTCTAACATCAATCCCATTGAAGGATTTGATGGTTTTAAATTTTCCATTTCTCTAGTACTCATAGTACCTGGATTAGCATGAGGGAAAAGACTTGTTTGATTCATAACCATTTGAGTCATATCAGACAAATATTCTAATGTGGTTTTGTAACCTCTATCATTTAGCCAAATTTTAGCTTCTATATATTTTAATTCAGGTCTTTCGCCTAAAGTAAATAAAGCTTCAGTACATCCTAACGATTCAGCTTTTTTTGCTAAATCCAAAATTTGTTCCTTACTCAGATATAAATGTTCTAAGTCAGATGGTTCCGCCCTAAAAGTACAATACCCACAATAATCTCTACACATTCGTGTCAAAGGTATAAACACTTTAGGAGAAAAAGAAATTTGTTTCCCCTTTAAATAATCTCTGATTTGTGAAGCAACATCAGATAATTCACTTAAATAATTTTCTCTAATTTGAGAGAATACATATGCCTCTGAATCTTCAATTCTTTGAAGTTTAGCTGCCTTTGAAATTATTTCATGAAGATTTGTTTCAGTGGAATTCATAGATGAGTATTATACAATTTAACTAATGCACTACATAATATTAATATGACAAATCAAAAAGCTATTGAAATTTCAAATCTTCAAAAAAATTATGGTGAACTTGAAGTTCTAAAAGGAATTGACTTGTCAGTATTTAAGGGTGAAGTATTTTCTCTATTAGGTCCTAATGGAGCAGGTAAGACTACTACTATAGAAATTTTAGAGGGGCACAGATATAAATCTTCTGGAAAAATTTCTGTTTTAGGTTTTGACCCAGAAAAAAACTCCACAGATTTCAGAAGAAAAGTCGGAATAGTATTACAAGAAACCGGAATAGAACAATACTTAACTGTCAGTGAAGTATTAACTCAATTTAGTGGATTTTACGAAAACCCCATCTCAATTAAAAGATTATTAGAAATCACAGGACTTAATAGATTTAAAGACCAAAAAGTTAAAAGATTATCGGGAGGACAAAGAAGGCGTTTAGATGTCGCAATAGGGTTAAGTGGCAACCCTGAATTACTGTTTTTAGATGAGCCAACCACCGGATTTGACCCTTCAGCTAGAAGAGATTCATGGGAAATGATTCATAACTTAAGAGAACTAGGAAAGACTATATTACTTACGACTCATTACATGGATGAAGCAGAATACCTATCTGACAGAATTGCCCTAATGTTTGAAGGGAGCATTAAATCAGTAGGCACCTTGAATGAATTAAGAAATGAAAATAACACCTCAATTATCACATTTCAATCTAAAGAAGATTTAACAAAATTACCCAATAACATACTAAGAATTTTAGACAAAAAATCCAATTTTTATAGCATTGAAACTGAAATTCCAAACTCAATATTATTAAATCTTTTAGATTGGGCATCAAAAGAAAAGATACAATTAAATGATTTGTCTGTTACACCCAAATCTTTAGAAGACATATTTTTAGAAATGGCGAGAGAAATTAATGAGATCAATTAAACTAGGGTTAAGACAAATTATTTATGAAAATAAAGCATATAGAAGAAATCCTGCTGCTGCTTTTTTCACATTAGTATTTCCTCTGTTGTTTCTTGGAATGTTAAAAATTTTTGGGGATGGCCTTGTAGAAATCGATGGAGGAGAAGTAACTAGAGCAACAATTTATATTCCTATGATTACTGCATTTTCAGTAGTAAGTTCTTGTTACACAGGAATCGCAATGACTCTCACATTTAATAGAGATAACGGAATTCTAAAAAGAATGCGTGGAACTCCTCTAAATTTAGGGCCATTTTTATTTGGGAAAATAGCTCATAATGTGCTTATATCAATTTCTTTAGTCATAATAATTTTTACTATTGGAATATTATTTTTTGAAGTTTCAATTACTCCAAAAACATTCCCATCTTTAATCATCATTTTAATATTAGGGTCAGCAACTTTTAGTGCATTAGGAATTGCGATCACCACTATTATTCCTAACTCTGATGCTGCCGCCCCTATAGTGAACGCCAGTGTAATACCATTGATGTTTATATCAGATGTTTTTATTCCTATGGACAATGCTCCCAGTTGGATCAATTTTATAGCACAATTATTTCCTGTAAGACCATTTTCTGTTGCCTTACAGGACACCTATAATCCTTTCGTAAGTTCTTGGGGGCTAGACATTCAAAACATTTTAGTTTTAGTTGTATGGTTATCTGTAGCAATTTTTATTTCTATCAAATTCTTCAGATGGGAACCAAGTAGTTAGATGACGATCTAAATGATAGGATCGATAATCATCGTTTAAGGAGAAATTTATGGGAGCTCTAAGCAATATTAAGGTTTTAGATTTATCTAGAATTCTTGCAGGTCCTTTCGGGACTCAGATTCTTTCAGATCTAGGTGCAGAAGTGTGGAAAATTGAATCACCATGGGGTGATGATACTAGAAGTTGGGGGCCACCATTCATTGGAGATGAAAGCGCTTACTATTTATCTGCCAACAGAGGGAAAAAAAGTTTAATTGTTAATCTTAGAGATGAAGAAGGTCAAAAAATCATCAAAGACTTAGCAAAAGAAGCTGATATTTTTGTGGAAAACTTTAAAGTTGGAAACCTAAAAAGATTTGGATTAGATTACGAATCTATTTCTGCCATTAACCCCAAAATCATTTATTCATCTGTAACAGGATTTGGGCAAACTGGACCTAGAGCACCGGAACCTGGTTATGACGCTGCACTTCAAGGCATGACAGGGATAATGAGTGTCACTGGAGAATCTGATGGAAACCCGACTAAAGTAGGAGCATCGTGGATAGATATCATGACAGGACTTACATCTACTATCGGAATACTTGCCGCATTAAACGAGCGCAACATTAGCGGAAAAGGGCAATATATTGACGTGTCTTTATTTGATGTAGGGATAGCATGTATGGCGAATATTGCTCAAAGCTACTTAGCTACTGGAATTGCACCTGGCAGAATCGGAAATGCCCATCCACAAATCGTCCCTTACCAAGATTTTACTGCTTCAGATGGGAATTTCATGATGGCAGCTAATAATGAAGATCAATTTTCACGTTTATGTGAAGTGATCGGAGAATCTGATTTACCTCAAAACTCTAAATTCCAAGATAATGCAGCTAGAGTCAAAAATCGAAATGAACTTGAAAAAATATTAAATAATAAATTTATAGAATTTCCTAAAACTCATTGGATTGAAGTTCTACAAAATGCAGGGCTAACTGTAAGTCCAATTAATACACTAAAAGAAGTATTTGAAGACGAGCAAGCAAAAGCACGAAACTCTATTTGGAACATAGAACATTCCTCCATAGGAAATATTCAGGTATTGGGTAGTGCTTTACAGCATCTCAGCAGAACTCCGGCTGAGCCGCAAGGTCCCCCTCCTTTATTAGGTGAACATACTGTAGAAATTATGAAAAATGTTTTGAAACTAGATGATAACAAAATTAAAGAATTATTAGCTAACAAATCTATTACAGGAATGATAAATGAAGATTAAAGAAATTCGTGCAGTCACACTTAATATTCCTAAAATTCCCCCCAAATCAAAATCTCGAAGACCAAACTGGAATAATTCATCTCCCAGAGCATTACCGATTAATAAATATCCGGAATTTTCTACTAAACATGGGCAAATGCCGGGAGCCAATTCATCTGAAGAGGTTTGGGTTCGAGTAATTGCTGAAGATGGTACATGGGGATTAGGCGAAACCAGTTTTGGTGAAATCACCGCTACTATAATTGATTATCATTTTGCACCATTATTAATTGGTAGAGACTGTATGGCTCTAGAATACTTAAATGATCTTATGTGGAGATCTACTCAAAGATTTGGAGCTGGAGGTCTTTCTACAGTTGCGCAATCAGGAATAGATTTAGCTTTATGGGATTTAAAAGGGAAATTATTGGATCAACCAGTCTACTCTCTAATTGGGGGCCCATGTAGAGATAAAGCTCTTTGTTATGTTACATCTGATGATGTTGATTGGTCATTAGAATTAGGTTTCAAACAATTTAAGGTTTCAAATCCAGCGCACTATGACATGGGAATAGATGGGCTAGATTTAGTTGAAGAAAAAATTGCAAAAGCAAGAGACATGGTAGGTAATCATTCTGAGTTAATGTATAACCCTGTAATGTCATTCAACGTTGAATTTGCTGTGCGAATGGCTGAAAGGCTTAGACCTTACAACCTCAGATGGTTTGAAGAACCTTTAATACCAACTGATTTAGAAGGATATATTGAACTTAAAAAAGCAATCAACTGGGTCCCTTTAGCTACTGGCGAAGATCATCATGGCCGATGGGGATTCAGACAGCTAGTTGAAAACAGGGCAGTCGACATTTTGCAACCTGACATGAAATGGTGTGGCGGGCTTTCGGAAGCACTTAAAGTTTATGCAATAGGTGAAGCAGCAGGAATAATCACTGTTCCCCACGCCGCTGCTGCTACTCCATGGGGCCAACATTTTGCAATAGCTATGCCAGAATCACCCGTTGCAGAATTTTGGATGGGAAGTGATCCGGGAATACCATTAGAAGAAGTCTGTCCAATACCGGGCATGCCTATGCCAAAAGATGGATACATTAAACCTTCTGATGCACCGGGATTTGGCATGGAAATCAAAGAAGAATGGATTATACCTTGGGATCATGACGCAGTGAGGAAAAAATAAAAATTTGAATTCTAAGATTTATATCTTCTAGCATCTATAAAATTTTTGGTAAAAATCACAGTTGAAAAAATTGATGTTCCAACCATTATTAAAACTCTGATTAATCCAACACCTCCATCATCAATTGACTTTGGAAGTCTTGTAAAAATAAGAGCAAACAATATTAATAGAGTTAATACAATAGCTACATGTACAAAAATTCTATTCATCTTTTCATTGATATTGGACAGAAAAAAGCAAATCAGAATTAACACTCCAAACATTGTTGGAATCAATGCAGTTGGAGAAGAGACATCTATAAATCCCCAAACACCCATAAAAATAAGAGAAATTGAGTTGATGAAATTAGCAGTTTTTGGATTCATAACACCTTTATAGATCTGATTTAATTTTTTAAGAATCCAACTTTTTCGTACTCATTTTTCACAACTGGCCTGGCATCTACCTCTAACCAATCTTCAAGAATTTCAGAATACAAACTCCTAAAATCTAAATTAAACCGAAGGTCGCCTTCTAATAAATCTGAAGGGGCTAAAGAAGGATAGTCACTATATTGACCACCTTTCACTGAATCCCCAATGACAAATGCTACACCACCTGAACCATGATCAGTTCCATTACCATTATCTCTCACTCTTCGACCAAATTCTGTGAATACAAACATAATGACATCTTCACTTTGATTAGCTTGCTTCATATCTTCATAAAAATTATAAATACCACCACAAACATCAGTCAGTAAACCTTCTTGTAGCGCAATTCCATTAGTATGAGCATCAAAACTTCCATGTTGGGTATAACAAATTCTAGTACCTATATCAGCTTGAAAAACTTGTGCTGCACCCTTCATTGCTTTAGCAAATGAATTATGAGCATATTCAACATCTGAATTGTATTTACTAGTTACAGTACTAATAATGTCAGCACCCCTTAGAGCATCTAAGCCTGTCTGGCTTAAATAATCCATTACAGGGCCACTTCCGATCGCCTGAGAATACATGTCTTTAAATGCCTGAAGGGCCTCATTTCTCTGATTTGATTGCCCAAGGTGATTCATTAAACCATACGAATCTAAATCAGTGACTGAAGCTACTGGGGCTCCAGGAGAAACTAGAGCTCGTGGTAAACCTGACCCAAAATTAACTGCCGCAACTACATTGTCATGACTGGGATACATTTGGTTTATAGCGTTACCTAACCACCCTTCATTACCAACTTTAGTTGGTTCTGCAGTATGCCAAATATCCATAGATCTAAAATGAGATCGATTAGGTTCTGGATAACCTACTCCATGAATAATTGCTACTTTCCCTTCGTCATATAATTCTTTAATTGGTTGCATGACGGGATTCATTCCTAAACCTCCGCCAATCGGAATAACTCTATCTTCAGTAATTCGTACATTTGGTCGATTATCTACATAATGTGGATTGTTGTAGGGAACAATACAGTTTAAATAGTCATTCCCACCTGACAATTGAACTACTACTATTTTCTTATCACCCATCAAATTTCTCCTATGATCCTAAGAATTTAAAGATTCAAAAATCTGAAACCTATGCCTACCCGTCTCTAAAACATATATTCGCTCATTTTCATCTAAATGTACTGCTACTGGATCCCAAAAATAAGGCTCCATTCTTGCAGATATTTCATGGACATCTTCTGTGTCTGGTTCATATATCGGCACAAAAGATTCTCTAGCTCTTCGTTCATCATCTTGAGATGACAAATATTCTACTGACCAAGGATTTAAATCCGCTGCACCTCTATGCGAAGTAATGAATTGACCTCTCGAATCAACTATTTGTAATCTTTGATTCCCCCAGTCTGCAACATATATGTTGCCTTTAGAATCAATGGACATATGAGCTGGTCGATTAAATTGTCCAAGACCATTTCCTGATTCTCCTATTGATAATACAAATTCACCATCCGTTGTAAATTTTTGAATTCTGTCATTACGCCAATCAGCAATATATATATATCCTTCTGAATCTTCAGAAATACCCCACGGCAAATTAAATTGGCCTTCTTGAGTACCTTTTTCACCCCATTGAGAAATAAATTCCCCATCAAAAGAATATGTCTGAATTCGATTATTTCTTGAATCAACTATCATTAGATTTCCATCTTTGACTATCATTCCGCTAGGTTGATTAAATTGACCGTCACCAGACCCTTTCTCTCCCCAGGAGCTGATAGCATTTCCATCGCGATCAAATTTAGTAATCCGATGATAGAACTCATCAGCTAAATATAAATTTTCGTCTTCATCTAGTACTATAGAAGTTGGCCACATCATTCCGCCTAAAGCAGAATTATAAGTACCTATTTGACCTATAAAATCGTGATCTGCAGTAACTATTTGAATACCATTAGAGCCTGCAGTTGAGGGTTTACCTCTACTAGCTACAAATATAGTTCCATCAGATCTGATCGCCATAGATGTAGGAAGCGAGAATCCTCTCCCTCCAAAATCTGCACAAAATCCCACATTAGTAACATATTGTAATTCTTTTGCACTTGTTACCATTTGATCTCCTTATACCATCTGATATTCTTGACTAGAAACTACCAACTGGATTATAGCTACAGTTGCTTCATCAAATTTTTTGGATTCTTCAAGGCTTTCCCAAGACATTTCACCAAATTTTGATGCGTAAGATTTTAAGCCACTTATAGTAGAATCCAACATGTCCAAGGGACCTAAAACATCAATACAATGTTCTACTAGTGAATCACTATTCATCTCTTTTGATTGGGAAAAAGATTGTATTCTAGTAATAATATCTCTTATACCTTCCTTATCGGGATCACTCAAAATTTTACTAGCAAAATTAACTCTCTCTACATAAGCTCCAGTGTTAATCCATTCAGTTCCACCTTGCCACCCCTCTACACTAGGAGGTCTCAGAATAGCTTGACCCATATTCGAAGAAGCTGAATCAGCAGCAAATATATCACCTGAAGGCAACTCAATAGGACCAGCTAATCGCAATGTTCCAACAACCATTTCTGCAGGGCTTTTAATTCTCGCAAATTGTGATGACTGATCTTTAAAAAAATCTGATTCGAACAAAACTTTAAGCATAGCTTTAATGTTGTGATCTGATTCAAAATAGGCCTTCACCATCAAATCAATTGCTTTAGGGTCTCTAGGCTGTTCGTGGGGCCATTGAGGGACTGGTAACTCGTCTGCCACAAAAAAGTGGTACAAATGCCTTGCCACAAATCTAGCTGTTGATTCTTGCTCACAAATGATTCTGACTGCATCTTCCCCATTCCAATTACCTGTTTGTCCTAAAATAGTTTTTTGTCCATGGTCATGGTCAGAATCATCATACTTAAACTGCCAAGCCATATATGCATAAGGACGAGCAGTATTGTTTCTCATTTTAATAGACATATAAGGTTCGTTTTCAATAGTCCAACCTGTAAAAGCTCTAGCTGTTTCTTTGATATCTTCCTCTGAATAATTTCCTACACCCATTGCAAATAATTCCAAAATTTCACGGCCATAATTCTCATTAATATTTGAACCATGATTATCTTGATTATCTAGCCACATAATCATAGCGGGATCTTTTGATAGTTGAACTAATAAATTATCAAATTTTCCCATCCCATATTCTCTAAACATATCTATTTGACTTGTCATTGGTTTATTTTGAATCAATTTGTATGTAGCTGTTGCAAACACTCTATGCCAAAACAAACAAACTTTTTCTCTTAATGGGGTATCAGTCATTACTAATCGATATATCCAATGAGCTCCACCACCAGATCTTAAATCTGATAAATCAACGTGATATCTCCGAATTAAATCATCTGGAATTTCATCAGGATGGGCAGGATTAAGAAGTTCATCCAACATGCCTTCATACCCTAAACTCATTGCTCTTTCTAATTCTACTGGCGTAGCACCAAAACCAGCTCGCCTCAAAAGATGAGCCATTAAAGAAATTTCTTGTTTAGATTCAACTGTAGTCATAATTTTCCCCTAAAAATCCCATGATTAATAAAAGTGATATGCGGATAATAGTAAACTAAAATACAGGTGTCAAAAATTTACTGTTTCTATTTATAACTTTTTAAATTCCCTTCACGAAACTGAGAAATAAAATTCATACAATATTCATCGTGTCCCAACAACATTTCAGAAGCAATTTTCACAGGACCAAAATCTAAATCCAAATTTTGAATTTTTTCAATATCACTTTCCAATGGATTGATAATTCCAGAATTAGCTCCGGCGTCAATTGACAATTTAATTAAAGTATCATTAATTAATTTCCTAGCTGGTAGCCCAAAAGAAACGTTGCTCATCCCACCAGAAATATGAATTTCTTCTCCAAATTTTTTTCGTATCCCTTTTATAGAATCCAAAAAATGATTCCCATATCTTTTATCTACAGAAATAGGAAAAAGTAAGGGGTCAACATGGATTTTGTTTAATGGAATTTGTCTTTGACAACATTCATCAATCATTTTGGAAACATTCGACAATCTCTCTTCATCATCCTCAGGCATACTATCAAATCCAGCTGCAGTGATCATTACAAAAGTATTATGCTGTGAAACGTCATCTAAAACACTCAATCTTTCCAAAGAAGCAGAGTTAATCATAGGTACACCCTGAGGCTGTTTATTTAATTGGTATTCATTTAATCCTGATCTAATAATCTCTACACTAGAAGAATCTATACTAGGGGGAATTGAAGCTACTGAACAGTAAAACCCTATTAACCACTTCATTGATGCTTTTTGAATATCAATTTTGTGAGAAATTTCATCTACGTTCAAATCTAAAAAAGTAGCCCCTGCATTTTCTTGCCTTAAAACTTCAGTTTTAATGTAGTGTTCGCCGATTTCTCGTTCACCAGGATCATTAGACATACCCAAAATTACCGCAACCATAAAATGTTTTACTCTTCCTTCTGTAAACACCTTGGTATCCTTAATCTGATCAGGAATTGGCATCAAATGAGTATTGCCATCTAAGTCTTTATAACTAACGAATTCTTCCCCTTTTTTATCTTTAACTATTCTCTTCCCATTCCTCATTAAAACTCTGGTCGTATGAATATTTTCTCCAATTATTGTGAAATCTAAGCTCAAAAAATTATCTCCAAAAAAATGATATTTACAATGTTACATGATATTTAAATTTGTACAGGTTAAATACTTGCCAAATTTATTAAAGTAATCGATGATCTATTGAATTGGGAGGTGTCAAATGGAAACTTTTGATCCTATATTTAATGTTAAAGATAAAACAATTATTGTAACTGGAGCTTCTTCAGGATTAGGGGCAGCTTTTGGTGAAATTTTAGCTTCTAGAGGAGCTAAAGTTGTCTTAGCTGCGAGAAGAATTGAAAAATTAGAAAAATTACAATCAAAATTGTCCGAAAAAGGATTTACTGTAACAAGCATTCAGTGTGATGTGACAAGTTCTGATGATGTATCAAATCTTTTCATTAAAACTGAACAACAGTTTGGGGATATAGATGTTGTCGTGAATAATGCGGGGGCCAGTTCTGATGAAGCTTCAGTTCCCGAACACATGACAGATGAAATGTTTCAACAAACAATTTCAGTGAATCTACTTGGATTATGGTACTGCTGTAGAGAAGCAGGACAAAGAATGCTAAAGCAAGGAAAAGGATCAATTATAAATATTTCATCAGTAGCTGGATTAGGGGGAATGAAAGGGGTACCCACAGCATATCAAACAACTAAAGGGGCTGTGGCGACTTTAACTCAAAGCCTTTCTGCTAACTGGGCAGATAGAGGCGTTAGAGTGAATGCGATTGCTCCAGGTTGGTTTAAAAGTGAATTAACAATGGGATTAATTAGAAATAAAACTTTTAGACAAAGACTTAATTCTAATGCTCCTATGGGTAGAATTGGGAATACAGAAGAATTAGCTGGAGTACTACTACTTTTAGCTTCCGATGCTTCAAGTTTTATTACTGGAGAAATCATTTCAGTCGACGGAGGAATACGAGGATCTATAGGAATGCCATTTTGGACGGATGAGATGTTCGAACTAAAAGAAAAAGCTTTCCCAGAAACCGGATCAAGAATTAAAACTACCGTGGAAGAATAGTGAACAATTTAGAATCAAAAATCGCGTTATTCAAAAAACTGTCCGATCAAATGTTACAAACTTTTGGAAATTTAACTCCAGAGCAATTTGAACAAAAAAGTAAATGCCATCAATGGGCAATTAAAGACATAGGATCACATTTAATTGCTACAAATGGATTCGCAATCAATTCTATCCAAAGATCTTTTCAAGGAGATTATTTACCAGCCGAAGGGCAACCAAATCCAGGATCAGCAAATTCACAATCTATGGCTGCAGGAATAGCATCAAGAGCCATTCAAATTTCAGAGACTGCCCTACCTAATAACTCTGAATTAATTAATGTTCTCTTTGAAATGGAAACAAGTTTATTTGATGTATTCAGATCAATTAACGAACATCAATGGAAGTTACCTGCATATCATCCTATAGCAAAATTTTCTCCACAACTTTTCTTAGACATGTCACTCATAGAATTAATCCTCCATACTTGGGATATTAATTCTGCACTAGACTCAAGTTATGAAATTGCTTTTGAAGAATCCCAAATTATCAATCAAATTTGGGTCAATCCAGAGATTAGTAATTGGTTATACACTCCTGACGAAACTCAAGAAGCTGAGCTGGTTTGTGATGTACATTTGTCACAACCTCTCAGAATAATTACATGGAGGGATCAGATCGTAATTAGTGAAATCCCAAAAAATTCTGACTTAATACCAAATGCCAATATTGAAGTTAGAGAAAATGATTTTCCTCTTATGATATCTGCTAGAGACAACATTGAAATAGCTATAGAACAAAATCGAGCTGAAATATCTGGTGACAAAGAAATTATTTACAAATTCCATCAATGGTTTAAGGGAACATGAGTAAAAACAAACCTATAGAAGACTTGCCTTATGAGTGGTTTTTGCTTGATGAATATGGAATTGATTGGAAAGATTCAAAAAAAATCGATGAACTTTTGTCAAAATATAAAGGATCAGATAGATCTGGACGTTTTGTAAAATGGGTTTGGAGACTTTCTTATAAATTTTCAGACCATGATTCCGGTTACATATTCACTCTTGCAGAAGAACTAGCACAAAAAGAACGCGAAGGCTTGTTATCAGAATAAAATTAATCAGTTGCGTTTTAATTTCACCTTGCTTATAGTACCCAAATCAGTCAATCAAATTTCTAGGAGATATCTATGCCTACATCAGATGAAATCCGACAAAATATTAGTAAATCTGCTGAAAATTTCAAACAAACTGTCAATTCATTTAATGGTAATTGGACAAAAGCTCCTGATGACGAAAATTGGTCGGCCCAGCAAGTAGCAGAACACACAGTAAAAGCTATAATTTTTTTCGCACGAATAGTTTCTGAAACGATGCAATCTAGGCCTCCAGAAAAAGTTGAGAGTGAATTCCCTACTAAAACAGATGCAATTGCTGCTCATGAATCAGCTGTGAGTATATTGGATAGAGTATTTAGGTATGTGGAAGACAGAGATCTTGGCAAACCTGTAGACAGATCTGATGAAAATGATTGGCCTGCAACGATTGAAGGTGCTATGACTAGATCCTACACACACTTTGATGAACATGCTGATCAAATTAATTCCTTAAATTAAAGTTTACATGTCCCAAAATTTTGAATAGTAACAGTATTTGTAATCTCATCTACCACCCATATGTGTTGACTAGGAGTTATTCCAGCTATTTGTGCCAGTTGAAATTGAATTGATTTTTTTGCAGCTTCCCAATCTTCATCATTTGGAAGCTTAATTTCCCATTTACCAAGTCCTAAATATTCTTCAGAATAAAATTCCAATCTTGTAAGCATGCCTTCCGTAATTGATGGGTCACAGCCATAAGATGGCACTTCAGTTAAAACTAAATTTAAAGCATCACCCTTAGAAAATTTTGGTACATCTGGAGTAGGAATTACTATCGTAGGAGAATTAAGTTCTGTAGAACTGCAAGAAACAAAAAGTCCCAAAATCAATATCAGAAACATGACTTTCATATCAAAATACTCTCTACAAATCCCTAGCAGGCTTAGCACCGTTTTGATTTAAAATATTAATTATGTATTCAATTACTGCAGTCTGTATTGGATCATTAACTGTAGCAGCTTTCACTAAATTTGCAGTATCTAATGGTGTAAAACCATTAGCATCTATAGAGTTTACATTTGCACCCGACTTAATTAAAAAAGGAACCATTTGCTTTACTTGGAAATAAACTGCCCAATGAAGTACTGTAGCATTATTTTTATCTTTAGCTCTAATTTCTATGTCAGCACCATTATCGATCAACAGTTGAGCAATATCTAAATTCTCTTTCAAAACCGCAACAATTAATGGTTCAACACCCTCCCAAGGTTCCCCTCTAGGAACCGGATAATCATTTATATTTGTTCCAGAATCTATATGTAACTGAACTTCTTCAATGTTACCTTGATCTATAGCTGATAAAAGATCCATAGATGGACCTGAATCACTACAAGAATATAAAACGATAAGAAAACTTAATATCACTAATACTGAAAGTTTCAATTCAATCACCTTTCATATTATGATACAAAATTAATATTGATCGAGGAACATCTTTGAAAATAAATATTATAGGCACTAGCGGCAGTGGGAAAAGTACATTTTCCAAACAAATCGCACAAAAATTAAATATCCCTCACATTGAATTAGACGCTCTTTTTTGGAAAGAAAATTGGACTCCCTCATCAGACCAAGAATTCTTCACAAAAATAGAGAAAGCAATAAATTGCGAAAATTGGGTACTAGACGGTAACTACGATCGTACACAAGATCTAAAGTGGGAAAAAGTAGATAAAATCATTTTCTTAGATCTACCTTTTTATTTAATATTATTCAGAATCATTAAAAGAAGTTTCATACGTAGTTTAACCAGAAAAATTCTTTGGGCAGGAAACCAAGAAAATATTTTTAAACATTTACTTACTAAAGATTCATTAATCTTATGGGTAATTAAAACTTTTCATAAAAACAGAAGGGAATATAGTTTTTTAGAAAATAGCAACGAAATACCAAACATTAATTTCATTAGATTAAAATCTAAAAGGCAATTAAAAGCATTCTACGAAAGCTTAAAACTAGAAAATTAGTGGTGGAGCTGAGGAGGCTCGAACTCCTGACCCCCTGCTTGCAAAGCAGGTGCTCTCCCAGCTGAGCTACAGCCCCACGAGATCAAATCTAAAACAACCCTAACATCCAGAAAGTAGAAGGAAACCGAGAGTTCGAAATTTTTTTTGCCTTTTAGGCTTTTTAATACCGGTAGAGTTGACATAGTCAATGTACCATCACAGGGTTGATAAGAGTTCCTCGACTAGCGATCATACTCAATTATCAAATGTGAGAAGTACACCCTCTACCGAAAGACCTGGTTCGCTAGATAAATCTAACGTTCCTGCTCCCTTGAAAGGAGGTGATCCAGCCGCAGCTTCCGCTACAGCTACCTTGTTACGACTTAGTCCCAGTCACCAGTCCCCCTCTCGGCGTCTGCCTCCCAAAGGGTTGGCCCAACGACTTCAAGC
>MDTE01096611.1_pt1 | contig 32603 bp, 19 predicted proteins | sample 811231 | NCBI WGS metagenome assembly MDTE01 (sample SAMN05326651, study PRJNA326480) | marine metagenome | isolation source: seawater | place: Indian Ocean: Red Sea | collected 2010
AGAACCAACGGCATGAACGCCGCCGAGATTCGAACGGAGATATTGGATATCCTCGAGAATATTGCGCCGGATGAAGATCTGACGGACTTGAAGGATGAGGTTGCGTTTCGAGAGCAACTGGAATTGGACAGTATGGACTTCCTTGACATTGTGATGGAGTTGCGGAAGCGTCATCGTGTGCAAATTCCAGAAGAAGATTATGAGCAGTTGGCGAGTATGGGGAGTACGGTGAAATACCTTGAACCCATATTAGGCGCAGAGTCTGCGTGATTCAGACTGCTCTGAAAGGCTCCCACATTGTTTTCGCGCCGCGGGACATGATGGACGTTGCCTGATGTATGACACGTTGATTATCGGTGCCGGAATGTCAGGGTTAGCAGCTGGCATCCGGCTAGCATACTATGACCAACGTGTTTGTATTCTCGAACAACACTATTCCATTGGCGGGTTGAATTCGTTCTACCATCTCCGTGGTCGAGACTACGACGTCGGTTTGCATGCTGTGACGAATTATGTGTCGCCGGGTACGCGCCGGGGTCCGTTGGCAAGATTGCTGAAGCAACTGCGTTTCCGCTGGGACGATTTTGCGCTGGCACCTCAAGTGGGTTCTCGCATTGCCTTTCCTGATGTTCAGTTGGATTTCAATAATGACATTGATTTGCTGCGATCGGAAGTCGCGGTGAACTTTCCGGAAGAGCGAGATAATTTTGAGCGGTTCCTGGCTCGACTTATTGGCTATGACGAACTGGATCACCAGGATTTTGATGTGTCGACACGGCAGGTGCTGGCTGACGTGTTTACAGACCCGTTGCTCATGGAGATGTTGCTTTGTCCCGTCATGATGTACGGCAGTGCACGTGAGAACGATTTGGAGTTTGGCCTGTTCTGCATATTGTTTCGGAGTATTTTTCTGGAAGGATTGGGCCGGCCTTTGGCAGGGGTCCGGCTGATTCTCCGGCATCTGGTGCGGCGGTTCAGGTCATTGGGTGGTGAATTGCGACTGCGGAGTGGAGTCAAACAAATTTGTGCCGACGATGGCCATGCCGTTGGGGTAGTGCTCGACAACGGTGAAGAAGTGAGTGGGCGGCAGATTCTCTCTTCTGCTGGACGTGTCGAAACGATGCGTTTGTGCGGGAAACCACCGACAAGTGTTTCTGCTCCGGCCGGCAAGTTGTCCTTGGTGGAAACGGTTTCTACTCTGAATACGCCACCTGATCAGATCGGGTGTGATCGAACGATGGTCTTCTACAATGACTCCAAACAATTCTCCTGGGCTTGTCCCAGTACCTTGTGCGACGAGCATCGCGGTGTCATTTGTTCGCCGAATAACTTCCGCTATGATCGAGCGGTCCCGGAAGGCGAAGGAGTGATTCGCGTGTCGACGCTGGCAAATTACGATCGTTGGCAAGGGATGTCGGACGAGGAGTACGGTCTCGAGAAGATCCGTTGGTATGACCGACTGGTAGAATCGGCGGTGCGGTTTGTCCCGGATTTTCGTAGCCAGGTCATTGATACAGACATGTTTACGCCGAAGACAATCCGGCGGTTCACGTGTCATGAAAATGGCGCCGTATACGGGGCGCCGGATAAGCAGCCCGATGGTTGTACGCATCTGTCAAACTTATTTCTCTGCGGAGCCGATACAGGATTAGTGGGGATCGTCGGAGCTATCAATAGCGGCATCACCATGGCCAACCGTTACTGTCTTAATCCCGGACAAAAGTAGTGAATCAGAAAAGTCACGTCATTAATCGAGTCGGCACGAAGGCGTTCTGGGAAGACCTTGTCTCGGTTGATGGCACGGAGCATCGGCTGTCGGACTACCGAGGCCATTGGGTTGTGTTGATGTTTCATCGACACCTCGCCTGACTGCCGTGTCAAGAACACTTGTTGCAGTTGCAGCAAGCCAGCGATGAATTCGAGCGTCGTGGTGTGCAAGTCCTGGTAATTACCTTTGAAGAACCAGATCACGCCCGCCAGTACAGTGCAGATTTTTCATTGCAGTGGCCGTTATTGATTGATCAAGATCGGCGGCTGTATGCAGCGTATGGAATGGAGGCGGGCCAGTGGCGAAAGTTGCTAGGTCCGAAAGCCTGCTTGACGTATGCCCGCTTGCTGGTCCGAGGACGTCGTTTGCGGCGAGTTCATGGTGATGTGCGTCAACTGGGTGGTAATGTGGTGATCGACGCGGAAGGTGTCGTTCGTTTTCATCATGTGGCCCATAGCCCTGCTGACCGCCCTGATGTGACAGAGTTACTTGGCGTGATTGACGATGTGTCGTGAGTGCCGCGCGGCCGGTTGTGATGGCTGACCGTCGGCGATTGAGGGCTGGGGCCGCAAGACAGCCACGTGGTCACGTCGAAGAGTTCGGGTTTCCAATTTCTCGCAGGTATTCGGCGAGTCTCGACTGTAAATCGAGCAGTTGCTGCCACTCCCGTTGATCGACCGATTGCCGTTCTGATTCACTTTCTGGGGCCGTCGAGCGAACCAGGTTGCGCAGGCGAATGTGAAAATACTCGATTAGCTCGACGAGTTGAGCAGCTTGTCCTGGGCTCATCCGGTCGGGGAGTTCGGGTGGGCGCAACGCGTGGAGTGTCGTGTGCAAGTCGCTCGCGTTCCCCCAGTTTAAATCGAACTCTTCGCTATCCAGGTCGTCTTCGGCAGCTGAGTCACTAGATTTCAACTCCGCGAGACGTGACATGATTTGTTCACGTGTCCCGTAGAGCAGCACCGACCGACCGACAGCGATTAGATCACCAAATCGAAGGATTCGTAATTGGATATCTTCGCCGTTGACCCGTGTGCCGTTTGTGCTTTCCAGATCGGTAAGGACCATTTTGTCATGGTCGACCTGCACCTTGATATGGAAACGGCTGACTCGTTCATCATTGAGTTGAACGGAGTTGCCTTCTTCGCGACCGATAGTGATCGGCGTTTCCAGGTTCTCGAAAACGCGACCGCGATCCGCCCCGTCAATTACTCGCAAGGTGACCGAGTTCATTCGAGAAACTCGTAGAGAGAATATGCCAAGCGCAGTACGAGCGCAGCTCAACTATTACTTGTAACATCGCCTATTTGTGGTGGTCAAGTCGTTTCGGTTCGAGTTGCCCGAAGTATTCCCGCTGTGGCGTCTGTTGAGGGTGTTTTGTGGTGGTTGTCCGTGATTGCGTGGCTGGATTATGATCACGAACTGAGCGGGTTCGAAAACGTTACAGCAGTACAGGCGGCAACCATGAATTTGACCATTCAGAATATTGAACGTATCTGGCTTGATGTTCCCTATCGCGAAGTGCCACGACGGAACATGATTCGCGAGCTGCCCCATTGGACAATCGTTGAGCTTTGTAAAGTGACATTGGCGAATGGCATTGTTGGAATTGGCGAAACCATGCCATTTTACACTTGGGAAGAAGTCACCGATGAGGATGTCCAGCGTGCACAAGGGCGAGTGGCTAGTGAGATCATGTGGGATGATTCGCTGGGCGCGGGATTGCAAATGGCTCTGTTTGATGCCGTTGCCAAATCGCTTGACGTACCAATTCACAATCTCCTGGGACGGCAGGTGCGTCGGGATGCGGCCGTGTCTTGGTGGTCGATTGACTTGCCAGCGGAAGATTGGTTGCAGGAAATTCAGGCGGCGATCGCCCAGGGCTATACGAGCTACAAATTCAAGGCGAGGCCTTGGTTTGACCTGGATGAACAGTTGCGAGTTGTGACTGCCGAGGTGCCAGATCATTTTGAGATTGATCTCGATTTCAATACGATGCTGAATGATTCAGCGCATGCCGTACGCGTACTGCGAGAAATAGAGAAGTATCATCACGTAAAGATTTACGAATCTCCGATTCCTCAAGGTGATGTGAACGGCAATAAATATTTGCGTGCTCAGACTAATGTGCCTATTGCAATGCACGTGGGAAACCCTCCTCTGATGACAGCACTTGCTGAGGACGTGTGCGATGGCTTTGTAGTAAATGGAGGTGCAACACAGATATTGCGTGAAGCCCACATTATCGCGGAAGCGAATAAGGTGTTTTGGTCACAGCTCACAGGAACAGGAATAACGGCGACCTGGTCACTGCACTTTGCCGCGGTCTGTAGTCATGCTCGCTGGCCTGCGGTGAATTGTCACAATTTGTATGAGCATCAACTGATTGAGACGCCACTGCAAGTTCATGGAGGCCTTGCTGCAATTCCCCAGGGGCCAGGTTTAGGGGTGGGGATTGACTGGGACGCGATCGAGCGATTCCGTATTGAACCGATTGCGAAACCCTATCCGTATCCCAATCTCTTGATGAAATTGACATGGCCAAGTGGGGAAGTGGATTACTACACCCATGGTTTGCAATATTGGGACGATTTTATTGAAGGACGCCGCGGAGTATTTTCACCAGGCGTCCGATTGGACGTCATTCCAGACGATGGTTCAACACAATGGCGTGCACACTTTGAGGCCGCAGACAAGAAACCAGGTTGGGTGATGCGGCCTAATTGATCAGTTGCTGGAGCAATGGCAAGCTGGGCGGTTGCGTGAAGGGCTCGCCAGTGTGCAGGAGCAAGACACGGAGATATCAGGTCCTGAAGTTCCAGTTTTCATTGCCATGCAGGTGGTAATTAAGGCGGCAATTCTTGACACCTCCCCCTTCAGGCGCTAGATTGCCAAGTTGTGGAACCGGTGAAGTTACATTCCGGTTAAGATCTGTTAGCGTGAGCCTGTTCAGCGTCTAAATGGAAACGACTATTGGGATTGAAATGGATCAGGTAGCTCGGGATACGGGTCTGCCTGTGGCTCAGGTTGAGCCCACCATTCGACTACTGGAAGAAGGCAATACCGTTCCGTTTATCGCGCGGTATCGCAAGGATCAGACTGGAGGCCTGGACGATGAACAAGTTCGCTTGATTCAGCGTCACTCAGTTCGCCTCAAGGCGCTGGTGGAGCGCAAGCAGACCATCCTCAAGGCGATCCAATCTCAAGGCAAGCTTACAGATGAGTTGACACAGCGGATCAACTCGTCGCGCTCGTGGCGAGGTCTGGAAGACCTCTATTTGCCTTTTAAGCCGAAGAAGCAGACGTTGGCGGAAGTCGCCCGTCGCCGCGGTTTGGAACCTTTGGCCACTGAGATGTTGAGCGGCCAGGTGCTTGGAGGTGACCTGGAAAAACGACTCGCTGATTTTGTTTCCCAAGACAACGAGCTGCCGTCGAATGCAGATGTGTTGCTGGGGGTAGGGCATTTACTGGCAGAGAATTTTATTGAACGTGCTGATTTGCGGAGTGCATTGCGCAAAATCCTCCGCAACACCGGCGAATTGACTTGTCGCTGCCTGATCTCGCCCGAGCAGACTGTCCCGCCAGCAGTGCCTCCCACCGAAAGTACAACGCGTGAGCCTGGTGCGGATTCTGATTCCAAGCAGATCGCGACCGCAGCTCCGAATACAGATTCAACCGCGGATTCCAAAGCTGGTGCCCCTGTCACCGGAGCAGATCCACTCGAGAACGAAACCGACCAGGACTCAGGAGAACCCGTTTCAGAAGAGCTACCCTCCTCCGAGACTCCGACATCTGCACCGCAGAGCTCTACAGAACAAACAGCAGAAGGAGGGGTGGCTGAGTCGGAGGAAGTGTCTTTAGCACCGCCACCGATGCGAAAGCCCGATAACTCCGCAGAGTCTGTGCCAGTTGGGTCAACCGGGAACGCCGAGGCGGACTCGCTGGTGGACGGTGGTTCAGAAACCCTGCCGGCTGCCTCCGACGAGGTAAAGTCACTTGCTGCGGAGCCGAGTCAGGTCAAACCGTCTGTCGCCAAAAAGGTCACTGCCGTTGGCAAGTCCAAGGCGCGACGTCTGACCAACAAAGAACAGAAACGGCGAAAGTTAGAGGCTGCATATCGTGACTACGATGGGGCGTCACAGCGGATCGTCAAGATCCCGCCTTATCGTGTGCTGGCAATCAACCGTGGCGAGCGCGCTAAAGTACTCAGCGTCAAGCTTGTCGCCAAAACAGAGCAGATGCTCGACGCTGCAGAGTCGCTGGTTATTGCTGCAGAGCATCCCTACGGAGATTTTCTCCGGAACTGTTTGCGCGATGCTGTGACTAAATCGCTGTTGCCGAGCCTGGAACGCGAGCTTCGCCGCGAGATAACGGAACAGGCAGAAGAGCATGCTGTTGCCGTGTTTGCCAGGAACTTGCGGAAGTTGTTGTTGCAACCGCCGGTAAGAAATAGCCGTGTACTGGCCATTGCGCCCGGTTTCAAGAGCGGCTGTACGATTGCGGCATTGGATGAATTTGGTGAAGTCCTTGCGCACGCCAAGATTTTTGTTGTTGGAAAGAAGGGGGCAAAGGACAAAGGACGGAAGCAGCTTGTTCGGTTTGTGCAGGAATACCAGCTGTCCGTCGTTGCGATCGGAAATGGCACTGCCTGCCGTGAAGTCGAACAGCTTGTGGCAGATGTGATTGGGGTGGAGCTCAAAGATACTGAAACGGCCTTTGTGGTTGTCAATGAGGCTGGGGCGAGTGTTTATTCGACCAGCCAGGTCGGACGTGAAGAGCTGCCTGAGTTGGACCCGCTCATACGTGGAGCGATTTCGATCGGACGCCGGCTCCTGGATCCACTGTCCGAGTTGGTGAAGATCAATCCAGCGAATATTGGTGTCGGTTTGTACCAGCATGACGTCAAGGCCAAGCACTTGCGCGAATCGCTTGACGCCGTCGTGGAAGCGTGTGTCAATTACGTAGGAGTGGATGTCAATACTGCGAGTCCCTCGTTGTTGCGCTATGTTTCCGGATTAAACCAGTTGACGGCCCGCCGTCTGTATGAGTATCGACGGGAGCATGGCCCTTTCCGCAATCGGCAAGAGTTCAAGCGTGTGACCAACTTTGGTGAAGCTACCTTTGTCCAGGCTGCCGGCTTCCTGCGGATTAGTGATGGAGATGAACCACTCGATGCAACCTGGGTACATCCGGAAAGTTATGAACTGGCCGGTCGAGTGATGCAGCAGCTCGATAGTAGTGTGGCCGAATTTGCCGGAGCGTTGCGCAATCCAGTTGCCGTTGACGAACCTTCTGAAAAGGAATCACCGGAGCCCATGTTGAGCGCGCCGGCGCCGGCTGCTGTGGAGACGGATGGCACACCGCCAGATGCTCCAGATTCCCTTTCCCGGGATGCAGTGCCACCCTCGGCTGTCGGCGAGGATGCTGTAGTGCAACCACCTGCGGGTGATGAAGCGGGCGAGACTGGTGCGGAAGATACTGGCAGTGAATCGCTTTCCCAGGTGTCTCCAGTGGTTTCGGAATCATCGGTCGTTTCGGCAGGTTCGGTACCCTCACCAGCTGTCGAAGAGGTTGCCGCCGTGCAGACTCCCGCGGGTGACGTGCCAGCCGGAGAGACGCCTGCCAACGTGGAGAGTGAAGACGCTGACCAGGCATCCCCGCAGGCTGCCGACTCTGCGGCGGAGAGTCGGGTTGCGCTCCGGGGAGAGGCAGGACCAGGCAGGCAGGATGCGTCGGCACCGACAACAGTGGCGGCTGTGGTGGCTGACGAAAGACTGGAACAAAGACGCAGGGAGTTCTTTCAGCGGCTTTCTGGACGCGCTGCGACATTGGATCCTGAACCTTTGGCGGACGCTCTGGGAGTCGGTAAATGGCTCCTGGAGGACCTGATGGCGTCGTTGACTCGTCCTGGCCGAGATCCTCGTGAAGATCTTCCCACGCGTGTCCTGCGCAGAGAGATCTTGAAGCTTGAAGACTTCAAGCCAGGGATGGAGGTGCAAGGCACGGTCGTCAACGTGGTTGACTTTGGTGCCTTCGTCGATATTGGGTTAACGGACAGCGGATTAGTCCATATCAGTCACCTGGCCAATCGTTTCATTCAAGATCCGCACGAGGCGGTCAGCGTAGGTGACCTGCTTCGTTTGTGGGTCATCAAGGTCGACCAGAAACGTCGCAGGGTCTCGTTGACGGCCATTGCACCGGGAACCGAGAAACAACGTCGGCGGGAAAAGCGGAGTGCTGGCAAGGAGGAACGCCCTTCCCCACGCCGTCCGACCAAGCGCGGTGGGGCCAGGCGAGGAGGCGCTCCGGCCGGTCGTGGGAAAAAACGCACATCCCACGTGACTGCGCGCAAGCCACGACGGCCACCCAAGCCAGTGCGGCCGATTACAGAGGAGATGCAGCAAGGGACGGAGCCGATGCGCACCTTTTCCGACTTGATTCAGTATTACGATAAGAAAAAAGAAGACGGATCGGAGCCATCGTGATGGATTTTGACCAACGCCTCAAGAAAGCGATGGAACGCGGACAGCGACGTGGCGACGTCGCGGCTCAGGCGGCGCGGGCCAAGGCGCTGGATGAAGAAGAACTGAAACGGTTACACTCCCAGTTGCGGCTGCAATTGTCTGAGCACATCGAGCAGTGTGTCGAACGGCTTTCGCATCACTTCCCGGGTTTCACCTATGAGACGATTTTTGGGGAACGTGGGTGGGGGGCGGCTTGCAGTCGTGATGATGTGCGTTTGTCGTCAGGACGGCGCGACAATGATTACAGTCGCTTGGAAATGACCATTCGGCCTTTCTCCGAGTTGTTTGTGGTCGAGCTGATCGCCAAATCCACGATCCGCAACAAAGAGGTCTTCAGTCGCAGCTATTTTGAGAAGATCGAGGACGCGGATCCGATCAAGTTTGTCGAATTGATCGATGTCTGGGTATTGGAGTACGCCGAGATGTTCTCAGCCAGTGGCCAGTAGACACCGCGTTTCCTGTTCGGCAACCAGTGCACGCAAAGTGCGTTCGGCTTCTGTGTGGACCTGCAGGGCTTACTCGATGGGACGTCGAATTAGGATCGCCCGGTCGACGTTGTGATTTTCGCCAGGTTCGAAGCCCACCGGAATCGATCGATCTATCAGGTAGAATGAGCGGTGCCGTGTGACTTCGCCTGAGTCGAGACCGACTTCCTGAGAAAGCTGCCAGCCATCGGGGTGAGCGACATCGGGGGGCAAAGGTACATTGGTAATCGGGTTTCGCCACGGTTCTACTTCAAAGTAACCGACCGTAATCCAGACGGCGTAGACGTTGGAGTGGGCTGAGACCAGATTGCTGAGGCGTTCCAATCCGTGATAGCGGAAATAGGAGTTCCGATCGGACTGATCATGGTACTGCAGCTGGCCCGGCGCTCCGCCGCCGCCCCCTCCTTGTTGCGTGCTTGATTGATATCTGAAGAGTGGCTGAGTGCGATCCTCGCGGCTACGTAGCAGCGTAGCCTGGACGGAACCCTGGTCAGGATCGTTGGCATTCTGACTGTCTTTGCGAAGGTTTGCCACGTCGGGCGTCAGGTCTGCCGCAAAAGCGGACCGCAAGGGATTTCCAAATAAGGTGGGAAATGATCCATTGACGACCAGTGGATTCGCGGTTCCCTGTGTGGAATCGCTGTATCCACGCCGGCTATCGACGAGGTTTCGCCAAACTCCACCGTTGGCGTGGGCTGGAAATCCCATGGCCAGGCCGCGGAACACATCCAGTTCGAAGATGGTATTGAAGTTCACGCGCCCCGGGTCTCTGAAGCGAGAATAGGATCGCAACACATTGGTCTGTCTGATCGCAGCGGGGAGCGAGGCCAGATCGGGTTCCCGTCCCCAGTCTCGTGTGCCGACGAAGGGTGAGGGGGTCTCGACGAAATCGAATAGGCGGTAATAGTGCGGGATGTCGCGACGGTCATCACCGGCAGTTTCAAAGAAAGCCAGTAAATGTCCAAATGGCGACGGTTCGTCGTCTTCGTATTGTTCGTCAGTGCCGGCAGATTGCAGTGTGCTGAAGTCCTGTGTCAGACGCGAAGCACGTGAAAGCGGGACCTGCAGCAGTTCCAGTGGGTTGGCAAAGGGGCGATCGTGGAAGACCAGCCAGGGGAAGGCCGGTCTGGACAGTCCCAGACCTCGGCCGTCCGGTACCGGGTTGTTGTTGCGTGTTTGCAGTGGGTTTACCGTGTCGGGAGCCCCGACAAAGGTTCGCGCTGCTCCGGACGGATCCGTAGTGGAGAGGAAGTAGGGATGGTATCCACGATTGAGATAACCGAGTGTTTGGTCGACGGCGTACGGGAAAAAATGGCCGGTGGGATTGCCTGGCTCGCGCCAGCGCGCCTGCCAGCCCGCGTCGACGGCCACATCATTGATTTCTTGCGCCCACACATCCCGTAGCATGGTCGCAGCTTTGTAGCTGGCATCGCCCCGCTCCAGTGAAGCGAATTCAATGGGGCTGTCGTCACCCTTCTCTGGATCGTCTTCGTCGACGGCGACCCCGTTAAAGGTAGTCAGGTCGACCGAGTGCGTGTCGATTGTGAGATAGGGATTGGAAAGTGTATTCCACGGTAGCAACGGGTTGGCGAGTCGCTGCAGGTGGACGACGCGATGGTCGGGCCAGGTGCCGTCCCGCAGCAGTTGCTCGATTTCTACCGCATTTTCGTTGCCACCGTTGGCAGGGCTGCGACGGCGGTCGAGTGGTTCATCCAGTGACGGTGAATAGGCGGGTAATCCGTACAACGGATCGACACCGTTGGGGGCGATTGGGTAGCCGTTGGGTGGTTCGGAGACGGTTAGGCCTCCGCCTTGATCGATGGGGACTGCAATCGCGTTGAGGATGTCTCTCGGGCGACCATCATCCAGAAGGATATCGGTCGGTTCGGTGGGCAGCTGAACGGGTACCCCGTTGACGGTGACTTGTGTCAGTGTCGTCGCCGCCCCGACGATCTGCTCGCTTTGATTTCCCCGCACGCGCACCTGGTGCAGGCGGGGGTTGACGTTGGGGTCCAGTACGATCTGGCGGTTGTTGCCATCCTGGAAATGTTGGGAATTGGTGGGCAGGCCTACGTCGTTGACATACTCATTCGCGCCATCTCCATCGACGTCGGCCCGGCGACCAGAGGTCCCAACCACCGCGTAGCGACCCGGCTCCAATTGCGCTAAAGGTAATTGGGTCCACCTGTTCTTGGTGGCGGGTGTGGAATTTGCTTGAGGCGTAGTGAAGTAAACGTATTTTTCGATGTCTGCGGCGGCTGGCCGCGTGGTGGTGGAGGGGTCGTTGGGGTCGAGGTTCTTGCTGGCGCCACTGACCACCATCATCCGCCAGACGGGGGATGTATTGGCTGCACGACGGTTCAACTGCACTCCGTAGGTTGTCGCATTGCCCGCTCCATATACTGAGTAGAGTTCGGCCGGAGGCTTGTGGGAACCGACCGGATTCGCCGTGGTGACCCAGGGGTTATAGAGTTCGACAAAAAACGCGCCGCGGGGACGAAACCGCTGGTCAAAGTGGATGTCGCTGGTGTCGTCACCCGGAATGTGTTTTCCGTGATTCGCACCTTGCAGATTTTCCGTACGACGATCGTGCCAGGCCAGCGTCTCGGTGATCAGGAGTTCCGGCCGTTCGCATCCCCACACGAGTCCACGGTCGGGGTGGTTGTCGTCCGTCGAATTGCCTCCCACGATGCCATCAAATCCGCCCGCCGGTGAGCCATTGAACGGTCTCAAATCAAATTCAAAGGGAGTCATGATGACATCGGGATCGCGGAAGTCGACCACGTTGATGGCCCATTGGGCAAGCGCGTAGGCCTTGCGAGTGATGTCCCCATCGAGGTTTTGATAGCCGGGTAACGAGATGCGGGCATTACGTTCATCGAGTAGACGCAGTAAAGAGTAAAGATGGTGCGCCAAACGTCGGCGTCCGACGTGGTGTGTGTAATTCGGGTTGAGTGCCCACGGTTGCGTCGTAAATGGATTGCCAGCTGTGGGCGGGTTCTGGGTGTAGGTGGAGATGCCGTAAGGGTTACCCATCAGGCCAGGTCCGAGCAGTTCCGGCACACCTTCGCCGGGCTCATCGACCACGCCGTTGTCGTTATTGTCGATGCCATTGCCGAGCAGTCGGTTGAGATTGAGACGCCCACCATCGAGCAGTTCGAATGCCACCATTTGTCGAATTTCATCATCGACCTGTGGAATCCCGTTACCGTCGGTGTCGTTCTGGGCAACGCCATTCTGAATCAGCTTCAAACGGAACCAGTCAATCAGGCTGACTTCTCCAACCTGGTCATCATAAGTGCCCAGGATACCGTCAAAGCCAGCGCCGACTTCGCTGCGTAGAGACCTGGGCAAGCCAGTTTGCGGCACGGGCAGAGACCAGCTGTCGGTCGTCACCATCGCCCGCGTGCGGCTGGCCTTGTATTGATTTTCGGCATGGATTTGCGCATTGACGGTTGCTTTCGGTTTGACACTGTAGCCGAGCGTCGGAGACTTGCTGACCAGACGATCTGGAAGCGAGGTGGCGTCCAGGTCGGACCAGCGCAACACGCGTTCCAGTTCGGCGACGGAATACGGTGAGTCGATCCCTTCTTCTGCGCGTGAGGCACGCTGGGACAGATCCAGTTCGTAGGGGTCATCGATCAGCTGATTAAACCAGTCCCCCATATTAAATGACCAGGGCTGTCCGTAGTGATTCAGGGCGATCGTGCCGACACCATGTACGTCAGATCGACTCGCGTAGGATCTGCCACTGGTGAACGCGTTGGCACCGAATCGCGCCGGCAGGCCAACTTGCGAGATGCGACTCAACAGGTCGACATCGGCATTGTTCAGGAAGTAGCTGGTGCGAAATCCAGGTCGACGCAGACTGACATTGGCAATTTGGTCTCGCGCGTAACGGCCCATGAGCAGGTCGTGATATTCCACCTGGTTCGATAGCAGGTGTCCGTACCAGACTTCGGCCGGCCCATACCCGCTGCCACGTGGCGCCCCGGGGTCCGTATTCCACAGTGGTAATTGTGATCCACGGGTTCCCGCGAAATGCTGCACGTTATTCATGGGGACCACCTGGGTTTTGGCGGTCGTCCAGTTCCAGAAAGGCGACAGTACCTGGTTGGTGCTGCCGTCGTTGTTGACGGGGTAGTCCGTTGTGTTGCCATTGAGGTGGAGCCGGTTGCCGTGGGCGTTGAGATTCAGACGCCCGTCCATGTCCTTGACGAGAATCGCGACCAATGGCTTGTAGGGACGTCCGTTTGCCCCGGTCTTGACTGGAAATCCGGCGTCGATCCAGACGCTGTCGGGGACACCATCGCGGTCGTTGTCCACGTCCCATAACGGGCCGTGATTGGCATTCCCCATTGATTGGACTACAGCCCGGCGAATGGCGGCATCCGCTTCGAGAATCGGTACGCCGTTGTTGTCCAGATCCCAGGCTGAGCCGTCGCCGTCGACGTCCTCCGCGGCCCAGGTTAATTGGGGGATCTGCAGGTTACCGGCGACACTGATCCGCGCTGGATTGCTGCCAGTAAATTTAGGGTGGTCCCAGGGCATCGGCCTGAGAATGATCTTGCCGAGAATACTGTTTCGTTCAGCCAAAGTTGGAGTCCGTCGATTTCCACCCGTGTCGATGACGGTGAAATTCGGATTGTACAAGCGGTTTAGCCAATAGTTGATCAGTCCTGGACGGTGGAACGAGGGGACCACACCCTGGTTGGCATCGGCTCGGACCGCTGCCAATGCCATGTTCTGGTAGTCGACGGCATCGTAACTTTCGTCGGCACCACCGTGGTCGCGCAAGATCGTTTGCGCACGTCTTCCGGCGACCGCATTGCCGAAAACCATGGAACCATCGACACGGGGCATCAGTGCCGCGTGTGGCACCAGGATGTCATCGCCCCCCAGGCCTGCTTCATCGGGGTCGTTCAAGTAGCCGTCGCCGTCATCGTTGCCAACGGTACCCCAGTGGCCGTCGGCTCCCGGTGCCCAGCTCCAGGCATTCAGGTTTCGGTCGTCCAGTGAACCTGTTGGCTTGGGCTGCAGCGCCGGCAGATTTGCCTCAAAGCCGGTGCTGAAAACCGCGTTGGCGTCGTAACCGAATCCGGTGCCGTTAAAGGGACGTCCATTGATGAGTACTTTGATCGGGCCGGTGACGCCGCTGTTCACCTCGGCCAGATTGCGTGGCATATCGTCCTGCCAGCGGATGCCGAACGTGTTGACTCCAGTCGCCGTCACCAGGTGGGAGATGATGTGCGTGCTATGGCCGCGCAGCGGGCCGCTGAGAAACGTGATGACGCAGCCGTTATAGGCGTGTTGCCAGCCACGCCAACTTCGTCCGAAAGGCCCGGAATGCGTCAAGTTGACGTTCACTTGGGACTCAGGACGAACGACGAAGTAGATGAACCGTTGACTGGTGTCAAAGCTGTCTACGAAAAAAGTCCCGTTTCCCAGCGGATTGACCGGTGCGTAGGCGATGATGCCGTCATTTCCGTACAGATCCCGCAGCAGGCTATGTCCGTGAATACGCGAGCGGACGGTGCGGTCTTTCGCATCGACGGTGCCGGGTTGGGTGTCACGGAGCAGTTGATACAACACATTGTCAGTCAACTTGACCGGGTGTTCGGACCGGTAGTGCCGGCGGGCGGCGGCTGCCGCGCCACGTTGGAACTGGCCAGCCAGAATCACAAAGGCCATGCCGATCAACATGAACATCACCAGGATGATGACCACCATCAACAGCACGACACCGCGGCGTTGTCTTGGTCGTATTCGCATACGATTGCCTTGTATCTTGTGGGGAGCTGTCTGTGACAGAACGCAGTGATTGCCGTACCGGCTGGCGTTCACACACGGCGATACGTGCTCTAGCGCCACAGCGAGCTTGATTCAAGTCGAATAGTTTTTTCAAAAACCGCGATCACATCGGTGACCAGGGTGGCTTGTGTGGGAAACAGGGGTAGTCCAGTGCTGGTATTTCGATAAGACTCAGAAAGCCAATCCGGACCATCAATGACCACGCCTCGCTTCCATTCGCGGCTGGGATCAGGTGCACCATTGTTCTGGTTGTACAAGGGCATCGCTTCGGAGTCCGTGTCAATTATCCGGCACCAGCGAAACAAACCCTGGCCGGAAGGTGTCGAGGCGGACAGCATCAGCCAGTCCCCTTCCTGCACGCTCAATTCGGCCTTGGCTGCGTCCGGGTTGCCGTTCAAGAACGGCCGGGTCGTCAAGACCAGTTCCTTGGCCGAGAAGTCCCCACGCAGAAATGTCGCATTCAACAGCCGTTCGGTTTGCACCTGGGGTCGGGTACCGGCGTAATCGATCGTGCGTGGCAAAGGAAAGCCAGCGTTACGCTGATGGAAGATCACGATCGATAAGGTGTACAAGTCGGTATTGGATGCCGTCGATTTGGGCGCTACGGTCGCCAGCCAACTCAGTTGGGCATCGTACTCGCGTCGCGCCATAGAATTGGTGCCAAACAAGGGGTTGGCGACTGGGCTGAATACCTGCTGGGGCGGGAGTGTGTTGTCGTCGGGACGACGAAATGCCAGGTCATCGCGTCCAGAAAAAATGTCGCTGGCCTGCAGTAACGACATTTGCGCAGGCACAACGCTGTTGGTGGGATACATGGCAGGTGACCCGGCTGCCCAGGAGAGGGGCAATGGCACGTTGCTATGGCTTAACAGGCTGATGCGAATCATGCGTGGGAAGCCGACGGCCGGCTGATAGTAGGGAAAATAGCCGGCATCGACTTGCGGCGCCAGCGGTGGCGAGAAGTTGGCGCCCGGAGCCGTCAGGACGTTGAAGGGCGGGTAGGCTCCACCAAGTCCCGTGTCGAGATTGCGCGTATTGATGGCATAAAAACGTGGGTCGATACAGAAGGCTGTACCGGCCAGCGTTTCGTCCGTCAGAGGATTGACTGGATAGAGACCGTCGGGGCCTCGCCGGACCCAGAATTCAGGACTTCGGAATCCACGGACGTCGAATTCCTCGACCGCGTTCATGCCAACCCGTGCTGCACGATCGGCATTGAGGCCTCGACTAGTCAGTGAACCTGCCACGGGCAGCAGGGCCAGTGCACCCAGCAGGCCAATGATGGCGACACCAATCGAGATCATGACTTCCAGAGTCGAGAGACCGCGCGTGGGACGCGGCATGTCGTTTCGATACATGCTTAACGTCCTAGGGTGGAAGTTTGAGCATCCTGCGCGTATTGTCGGCAGGCTTGCAGGGAACCGGTGAAGGAGAAACCTCCGCCGCGGGTATCGGAGTTCAATGCCCAACCGTTTTCCGCGCTGGTCACGCCGCCCGAGCGCGGGCTGATTGACACCCAGCGATTGGCCATGTCGGAGAGATTTTGGTTGATGAACCACGCCAAAGGAGCGTTGGTGTTCATGGAGTACCGTAGGCCATTGGGCGCGTAAGGCGAAGGGGCCTTAAGTTGTTCCCTTCGTCCGATCAACAAGTGGACATTGTTGGTCGGCCTGTGATTGAGTCCTAGCCTCGAGCAGGTGATCGAGCGGATAGAGCCATCCGGTTCGAACATAATCACGACCGGTCGCTGATCACCGATGACAGCTCCGTTTAAGGTGGGGACAGACTTGTAGACATCGAGGTTCGAGATGCCGTCGTTGGCATACGAAGTATCTCGATCCAACCCGGGGGCAAATTCCTGTCCTTGCCCAGGTCGTAGCAGTGCTCCAGTGTTGGGATCCTGGAAGGGCCAGACGGCCTGGCTGGACGGAATGCCGATCCCTGAATTGGAGAGGTCGATGACGATGCCGGCGGGAAGCTGCAGTGGCTTGACCAGCGCCTTCCGCGGGGCACGCACAATCTGGAAACGCACTTTAATGTCCCGTGGCAGATTGTTCTGAGGTACGCCGTTGGCAGAAGTCTGGAAGTGTGGCTTGAGGTGAATCGGTGTGTAGGTGACTCGAGGGTTCAGTGGGTCCAGAGGTGTGGAAACGGGCGCTTGTTCGACCACGGAGTCAGGATGCCGGAAATGGAGTTTGACACGGAATTGATCCACATCCAGGATGTCGGACGTAATCATGTATTCCGGGCTGGAACTTCCCAGCCGGATTCGATCTCCGAAACGTACATTGCGCAAGTAGGCAGGCTTGATGGTGCCGCCTAGGAAGCCATCTTGAAAGTACGTGTCGAGAAAGCCGCATTCATTACGAAAGAAATATGCGGTATCCAGGATGCCGTCACGGTTGTCGTCATGCAGGTAGGCAAGCGCGTTGAGGACGTCACCTCCGTACGGCTGAGGCACGGTGGCGGCAAACAGCTGGTACCCGCCCATCGGGTTGAGTGGGTCTCGCTCAATCCAGACTCCCATCGGCCGGTTACTGCCAGCGGCACGGGCCTTGATGCCTTCGATGAACGTTGTCAGTTGTCGCGTGGCGGTGGTGATCTTGCGATCGGCCAGTGCCAGCCGGGCCAGCGGCAACGCGGATGCCATCAGCAGCACCAGGATGAAGATCACGGTAAGCAGTTCCACCAACGTCATAGCGCGACGTTGACGGCCCGGATGGCGGCGGATTGTGCGGGACACCTGCGGCATGACTAATTGGCCTCCAGCAGGTGGTTGTGGATGTTGTCAGTATAGAAACCCTTGGGAATCGGGTTGTTATTTCCGTCGACGTAGTCAACAGACCTGTACTTGCCAAGTTGCCAGTACAGATTCCCGGGCAGTGGTAGCCACAGGTAAGGGTCATTGGCAAGATTCTGGACACCGCTTGCGTTAAGTGCTGAGTTGGGGACGGCGTCGACGTGGTGATAGAAAATGCCCAGGTTGGGTGAGGGATCTCCCGGGAAGGGAAAATCCGACGAGTAGACAGTCCAGGTGTTGTTGACCTGTACGTAATCGGTGGCGATGTCGTACTGTTGATCCTCGCCGGCTGAAAAGATCAGCGGGAACAACGCGAAATGCCGGAACGGTTCCAAGCCACCGTCGTCAGAGACGTCCACCATCAAACCATCAAACTGATCGTAATTGGTCAATTGATGGATATCGTCCGTACTCGGCGTACTCGGCGTGTTCCAGACCAGGTCGGGGCCAGGGTAGTGATCGAACGGATCGCGTCGCTGGATTTCACTTTGGTTGAAGGTGGGGTTGGGGTCCGAAAAACCAGGCGCCCACCGCAAGAACTCGATCGGTTTCCCCCAGCCGTCCAGGATCTCCTTCATCCCATCCCGGTCGACATCACCGATTTCGCTTTCCTGGAAATGATCGAGGCCATTCACTCCACCGCTGCGTGTTTCAGCGATGATCATGTAGAGGCATTCTGCTCCCTGAAACTGCCGACTCCAACGCGTATGGTCGAAGTACCCCGCCGCATCCGTGGGGCGTCGAGTCGAGTCTCTGACGCGACTTCGGTAGGCGAAGTAGACAGCCGGTTCCTTGCCGCGGAGGGACACACTCGAATCCAGATTGGTGTCGAGGGGATTGAACAGGTCGTTCTTGCGGTCGGGGAGTTCGAGGCGAAGTAGTTCACGCAGCACGCCGAGTTTCTGAACTGCGGCGACCTTGGGGGCGGAGTTGGCCGCGAATCTAATTGGCAGCGGTCGCGTGCGGTATTGCTCCCACTTGGCCATGATGATTTCGTTCAGACGCCCGATCTGGGAACGGGTGCGCGACATCTTGGCCATTTGGGTGGCGCCATACAACGCCACGAGCATAAATGCAGCCAGCGTGGACGCGATGGCAATCGCGGTCAACAGTTCGATGAGCGTGAAGGATTTACGGCGGTGTGAACGCATGCCAGGTGAGTTATCGGTGGGTTGCGGGTTACTGATCCATTACGGTAATCGGTCGGAGAGGGCGCCATCACTGAAGTTGGTAATGTTGTCCCGATCTCCGGGGTGATAGCCCGTGCCATTGGGGAATTGGCGGGCGGTCCAAGTCCACTGGTTCCCCACCAGAGCTGGGACGCCTCCGTAGATGGTGTCGAGTCCCGCGGAGATGATCTGGAACGTATCCCGATTGGCAAAGTAAAAGGCCCGGCCAGGGTGCCAGTCGGTGGTCAAGAAATTTGGATTGTTCTGGTCTGATTTGTAAGGCAGGGCAGTACCTTTGGTGGCGGTAAACGCTGACATCGTATATTGGTTGGGCATGTAGACATTGTCTGAGACCTGGATCAACTTGTTGTAAGTACGGGAATCAAAGTAGGCATACGGTTCATTCTGGCCTTCGGGTGAGTAGACGGGGAACGGATCGTTTACTAGCAGCAACCGTTGCGTATCCAACGAAAAGTCGTACCAGGAATTCCCCGTCCCACCGTGAAGCAACGCCTCGTCAGAGGAGTAGACCCACCGCGGATTCGCCGGTGGGAAGGTGTAGAGTCCAAGCCCCAGCCGCCCTTCGTCGAAGGAAAAGAACCCTTCCGCGCGCTCCCGGTTGACCATCACGTTATTGCCGGCGGTCCCGGAAGCATCGGGGATCAAGACCAATGGGCCTCCCAACCCGGTGAAGGGACGTCGCGGGTCGTCGCTGAGTCCACCGAGCCAGAGTACCAGTGCCTCGGCGCGGTCGACGTACGACAGGTCATAGCCGATCGCGCCGGGTCGCGCATTGGGGTACAGCCAGAAACAGCTCGTTATCACGGCATATTCTTGCTGGGCCATCCGCGGAAATGCTTTTTGGAGATGGCGTAAAACGATGCTCCGGTCAGAGAAGTCGGGTGGATAATCGTTGTATTTTTGTTTGTAGGATTCGAGTGCGGCATCGATGTTGCTCTCCTCCAGGGTAATCCGAGCCACCTTCGCACGTTGCAATGCGCTGAACACCGTGGGTACCAGGATCGCTGCCAGAATTCCAATGATGGCGATCACCACGAGCATTTCGACCAGAGTGAAGCCGGGGGCAGATCGACGACGCTGTAACATGGGATTTTCTCCAGGGAAAGTGCATCAGCAGCTCTGTGCGATGTTCTGACCCAACATTCTGCTAGTCTAGGCGGATAATCTAAAAGTAGTCAATATGGGTGTTTCATTTTACCCAGAGGGGTTGTCTGTTGGTGTTCCGGTAAAAACCAGTTCCTTATCGAAGTTCAGTAAGCACAGACGGGAAGCCGAAGTTCGCGCCGAGCCCTCCTGGTCGATCCTTTGAAACTCGGCATGAGTTTCGCCCTCCCGTGTGTGGATCAGAATTTCGTTCCTGCGGCCCGTTGCCGCATCGCCTTGTCTTAAACACCTCCCGTGAGATTTGTGATCAGGTCAATCAGTGGCATAAACAGAGCGACGACAATAAATCCGACAGCACCACCCAGGAAAATAATGAGGATGGGTTCCAACAGTGCCATCAGGCCGTCTGTCATGACCTTGACTTCTTCGTCGAACACATCGGCCACTTTGTAGAGCATGGTGTCCAGTTCACCCGTTTGTTCACCGACATCCACCATGTTGACAACGATGTCGTCTACGACGCGGCCACTCATTCTTAGGAAGTAAACCAGCACTGCGAGTACGCCGCAGATTCCGACCGCTCCGCCGCCAACCTGCAGCAGCATGAAAACAAGTGTTTTACCTTCCATCGTCTCCGCTTCCGGCCTGGTTTGGGCGATGGCCGCCAGGACGAGAATCAGCAGACCGGGTACAGCGCCAAACAGAAACCAGAACATTGTGGCGATCAGGTGGAAACCAAGGCGGGAGTATGCCTTCATGGGAATGGCCATGGTTTCACCTTCACGAATGGCGTCGGAGATCTGGCTGTAGAGATACTCAAACTTGCCATTGCCAGCGGTTTCACGGGTAATATTGAGGGCTTCGAGAATCGGCACACCACTGGCCACGAGTGTTCCCAGAGTTCGAGACGTTCGTGCCATGATGTTCTTTTCGATCAGGGCTCCCACGACAGGCAACCGGAGAATGAAGATGTCCCAGCCCATTCTTCCGTGCCGAAACTTGCGAATCAACTTGATGAAGAGAAAACCGGCGAGTGGCAATAAGGGAATCAAGTACCAGAATTGCGCTGTCGCTTCCGAGATTGCGATCAGCAGTTGTGTGACGGCCGGTAGTTCGAGGTCGAATTCTTCGAACATTTCCTGGAATGTCGGGACAATCCAAATCATGATGCCGGCCAGGATCAGGGAGGCAGCACCCACCACAAAACACGGATAAATCATTGCCCCAATCACTTTCCGCTTGAGTGATTGAGATCGTTCCATGAAGTCAGCGAGCCTTTGTAGAATCAGCTCCATGGCACCGCCTGCTTCGCCGGCCTTGATCATGTTCACATACAGGCGGTCAAACGTCCGCGGGCACTTGGCCATCGCCTCGGACAGAGTGGCACCACTTTCGATTTCCTCACAGGTATCGATGAGTGCATTCTTGAGGCTGCCGGGCTTGGATTGATCTTCAAGAATTTGCAGGCTTTTGAGGATTGGCAGGCCCGCATCCTGGAGGATGGAAAGCTGTCGTGTAAATGCGGTGACTTTCTTGGCGCCACCTCCGCCGATGCCAAACGGTTTTTTCTTTCTGCCGATGCGGCTCTCTTGCGCGGCAGCGCCACGTTTGGCTTTAATACTGGTGACATAGTAGCCCATTTGCCGAATTGTCGATTGAGCTTCTTCCTCCGTTGCCGCGTCAATGACGTCACGAATCTCTTGACCCGCAGCATCCATGGCTTGAAATTGAAAAGTCGGCATGACGGTGTTTCTCCTTGGCAACTTTCACAAGTAAACCGGAACGGCGGGCCTGGTCGCCAGATGGTTTTGTTTTGCAGTTGCGCGGGCGGCGAATAGGTGTTTCCGTTAATTGCGGTATGCGAAACCGCGGGGCGGTATGTTGTCTGGATTCAGCTCTTGAAAGCCGTGTTTTCGATAGGTTCTCGTAAGGCCGTTGGGCTCAATCGACAATCGTTTCACGGACGACTTCATCGATCGTGGTGGTTCCTTCGTAAGCGAAAGCCATGCCGCTATCCCGTAACGTCACCATGCCATACTTTTGGGCACAAGCGCGCATGTCGTCGACGGAGGCATTTCGCATTACCATGTCACGTAACTCATTATTCATGATCATCAATTCAAACAGGCCTACTCGGCCCTTGTAACCAGTGTTGTTGCAGGTGTCACAGCCGCGACCGCGGTAGAATTTTCTGTCCCCGAGTTCTTCGCGTGACATATCCAGTTGGAATAAGAGATCGTCAGTCACTTCGGTTTCTTCGCGGCACTGAGTGCAGACGCGACGCACCAGACGTTGTGCCAGGATAGCCTCGACCGTTGCCGTAATCAGGAAGACGGGGACGCCCATGTCTTTGAGCCGCGTGACTGAACTGGGGGCATCATTGGTGTGCAGCGTACTGAATACAGTGTGTCCCGTCAGGGATGCCTGCACAGCGATTTCAGCGGTTTCCAGGTCGCGAATTTCGCCCACCAGGATACGGTCCGGATCCTGTCGCAAGATGGCACGCAAACAGGCGGCAAACGTAACGCCGATATCGTGTTGAATCGGGATCTGGACAATTCCATCGATATCGTATTCGACCGGATCTTCCGTAGTAATTAACTTGTCTTCAAGCTTGTTCAGTTCGCTGAGAACCGAATACAGCGTGGTCGTCTTTCCCGATCCGGTTGGGCCCGTTACCAGAATGATGCCATTGGGTTTGTTACAGACCTCACGGAACTCGGACATGATGTTGTCGTCCATGCCGACATTTTTCAGATCCAGTGACACCACGCTGCGATCGAGGATCCGCATGCAGACACTTTCGCCGTGCATTGTGGGCAGGATGCTGACGCGGAGGTCGACCGGGTGGCCACCAACGGTCAGTTCGATTCGTCCATCTTGCGGAACACGCCGTTCGGCGATGTCGAGATTGGCCATTACTTTAATGCGTGTTGTGATCGGGTACGCCATATGCCGCGGTGGCGGCACCATTTCCATCAGCACGCCATCGGATTTGATGCGGATCTTGAATTCATCTTCGAAGGGTTCAAAGTGAATGTCGCTGGCGTGGTCTTTGATCGCGATCAGTAACACCATGTTCAGCAGCTTACGGACCGGCTGGCTGTCGGCGAGTGCTTCCGCGCCTGTCAGGTCGACAGCACCTTCGGTGAGCGCCAGGCTTTGGGCTTTCAGGTCATCATCGTCTTCGAGTTCAGTGATAATGCTTTCCAGGCTGTCTTCCGAAGTGGCGTAAAATTTGTCCAGGACGTCCTGGATTTCGCGGTTTGTGCAGACGACCGACCGGACATCATGTCCCAGGAATGTTCGCAACTCGTCCTGAATCGTCAGTTTTTCCGGCTCGGCGGTGGCGACGGTCAGCAAATTGCCTTCAAACGTGACGGGAACCACCCGATACAACTGAGCCATGGTCTCGGTGAGCATGGCCATCAGCTCTGGTTCGAGCTTGGTGTCCGCCAGTGAGATCACCTGCATATTCATCTGTTCAGCCAACGCTTGCGCCAGTTGATCGTCGGTGATCAAAGCCATGTCTTCAGCGATCTTGCCCAGCTTTTCACCAGGTTGGGCACGCTGTTCTTCGAGCAGGGCTTCTAACTGGTCGTCCGTGACGAAACCAAGGTCGACAAGGATCTGTCCGATGCGACGAATAGCCATTTTCTCAGGTCCGATTGTTGGAGTACCACTGGAGGTACCGTTGGAATGGGGGGATTACTGGGTGGCTCTTAAGAGGTCGTTTAGACGGTCTCAAAAGCGTCTTCCTCTTCATCAATGAGATCCACTTCCGGGCCGCGTCCCTGGTCGATGGCGATATTGATTCGCTGGGCGAGTGCAATCTTGTCAATGGATTTGTACAGCACTTCGTCGACGGTACACTTTTCGGTTTCCCACAACTCATAAAGATGGTCATCCATCAGTTGCATGCCTTCCTTCTTTCCCGTTTGGATCGAGGAAGTAATGCGGAAGGTCTTGTTTTCTCGAATCAGGTTCTGGATTGCAGAGGTTCCTACCATCAGTTCGTAGGCGGCGACGCGACCGCCGCCGATTTTGGGCAGCAGCTGTTGGGCTAGAACACCGAGCAGGCACGTCGAGAGCTGAGTGCGAATCTGGTCCTGCAGGTTGCCCGGAAAAGCGTCGATAATTCGATCGACCGTTTTTTGAGCGCTATTGGTGTGTAGCGTACCAAACACGACGTGTCCCGTTTCCGCCGCACTGATCGCCGCTTCGATCGTCTCCAGATCTCGAAGTTCTCCAACCAGAATGACGTCCGGGTCTTGTCGCAAGGCGCGTTTGATCGCTTCTGCAAAACTGGGTACGTCGACGTGGACTTCACGCTGGTTGATCACAGATTTCTTGTGGTAGTGGTAGAACTCGATCGGGTCTTCAATCGTAATGATGTGGTGGTCGACCGTTTCGTTGAGAAAGTTTACCAGGCCGGCGAGCGTGGTACTCTTGCCGGAGCCCGTAGGCCCTGTGACAAGGAACAAGCCACGGGGTCGCATGACAATCTCTTTAACCACAGAGGGGGTTCCCAGTTGCTCGGGCGTGAGCATGTCATTGGGAATCAGTCGCAGCACCATGCCGATGTCGCCGCGTTGTTTGAAGATGGAGACACGGAAACGCCCAGCGTCACCAAAGGCGAAGCCAAAATCGCTGGTGCCCGCTTCCTGCAGTTCGCGCTGGCAGCGTTCCGGCGCGATACTTTTCATCAGGGAAACCGTGTCTTCCGGTTCGAGTGTTTTGGTTTCCAGGCGTCGCATCCGGCCATGCAGGCGGAATGTCGGCGGCTGGCCGGTGGTGATGTGGATGTCACTAGCGCCTTGGCGAATACAGGCGTTTAGGAGCTTGTCGATTTGCAGCGTTGCCATACGATGCTTTCTATGCAAATGTCTGACTGTCGAACCACAGGTAAATATCAGTTAGCCGTCTCGAGGCGCATCAGTTCCAGGGGACCCCCGTGAGAAGCGAATTCGCACTCAAGCACCCCCAATTTCCCAGGCGGTCGCGAGTCGATAAGGCACCGTCTGAGTATCTAGAAGTTGTTAGCAGGCTAGTTCAATGAGATGAGATACAGAAAAAATTACGCGGACGTTGGTATCGGGTACGCCCACCGCCACGATTGTTTACATAGGCCTTGCGCGGGCCAAGTCTGAGCTCCGTTCAAGGTGGAATTTCGGCTGTTTTGTTGTCTTGCTGACCACTTGTATTGGCGGCTGGTGCACCCCTCTGCCGCGGGGTGGGTTGCCCATGGTTTCAGACCGCGGCAGCGTCTTCTTCGCTCCGTTTGGCGACACGCGTTACCTCTTCCAGCGTTGTGATGCCTTCCTTCGCTTTCTCGAGTCCATCCAGGTAGAGAGTCTGCATGCCTTCGTTGACAGCGACTTTGCGAATGTCGACCGAGGATTGGTTGTTAAAGATCAGCTCGCGAATCTTCGCACTCACAATCATCATTTCGAAAATGCCTTGGCGTCCACGGAATCCCTTCCGTTGGCAGTAACCACAGCCTTTGCCACGTGCGAAGTTGGCGTTCTTGGCATCTTCCAGGGAGATTCCGGCGTCTTCCAGGACGGCCTCCGATGGTTGGTAGCTCTGTTTGCAGCGGTTGCAGATCACCCGTACCAGACGTTGGGCCATGACCGCGATGACGCTGCTTGCGACCAGGTAGCCGGGCACACCCATGTCAACCATTCGTGTAACAGCACTGGGCGCATCGTTCGTGTGTAGTGTACTGAATACCAAGTGTCCAGTCAAAGATGCCTGGATTCCCATGGATGCGGTCTCATTATCCCGCATTTCCCCGACCAGGATCACATTCGGTGCTTGGCGTAACATTGAGCGAATGATGGCTGCGAAATCCACACCGATGTCGTGTTTGACTTCCACCTGGTTGATTCCTGCCAGGTAGTATTCAACCGGGTCTTCAGCCGTGATGATTTTGCGGTCGGGTCGGTTAATGGCGTTCAACGCGGCATACAGCGTGGTGGTCTTGCCCGAACCGGTGGGACCAGTTACCAGGATGATGCCATTGGGGCGCTTGATGAGGCCATTGAAACGTTGGTAATCGTAATCACCAAAGCCTAGCTGGCGAATCCCGATTTTGATGTTGTCTTTATCGAGCAGTCGCATGACCACTGATTGGCCATGGTTGGTGGGGATGACGCTGACACGCAGGTCGAGCTCTTTTTCCCCGACGGACACGCGGATACGGCCATCCTGAGGCTTGCGTCTCTCGGCAATATCGATGTCCGAGAGGATTTTGACACGAGAAATAATAGACGAAAGAAGGCGTCTCGGCGGCGAATCCCGCTCGATCAGCACACCATCGATGCGGTAGCGAATCCGGATCCGATCGTCGAAGGGTTCGATGTGGATATCAGATGCCCGGAGTTGCACCGCTTCGCTGATCATCATTTGCACAAGGCGTACGATCGGGGCGCTGTTTTCGTCGATCCCGGTACCGGTTTCCGCGGAGAAGTCATCGCCCTCCGTCTCGGTGAAATCGATTGCTGTATCGGTGAATTCCTGCAGCATCGAGTCGGCACTTTCACCCTCGATCAGTCCATAGTAACGGTTGATCGACTCCAGGATACCTTCGCGCGGTGCCAACGCCGTTTCGACGCGTCGATTGAGAATGAACCGCAATTTTTCGATGGTTTCGATGTCAAAGGGATCCCAGACGATCACTTTGAGGGCGTCCCCTTCCTCTCCGAGCGGCAGGATGACATTTTCACGCGCCACCGATTCGGGGATGAGCTCGATAATCTGTTCTGGAATGGTGATCTCATTCAGATCGACATATTCCATATTGTGGAATTCTGCCAACGCTTGCGTGACTTCTTCACCGGTCGCGTATCCCAGCTTTGTCAGGCATTCCGCGAGACTACTGTTCGTCTCGCGTGACATTTGGTCGGCTTCGGTGACCTGATCGGGGCTAACGACCCCGCGTCGCAGCAGGATCTCCGAAAAATTTGACATACTCGTGGCCATTCCAGGACCCTTTGCGTGGAAAAACGCGTTTTGTGACATGTTTTTTGGTCATCAACAGGTGCCAGGGGCCCCACGTGGCATCGCGAGTTGCCCTCAGCTGTTGCTGGACCAGCATGATCAATTGTTCGCCTCCTGGCAAATTGAGCAGGGTGGCGAGAACACAGCATCATTAATGATCGTCTAAGATTACCGGTTTTGTCAATTAATCACTGGTAACCAAGGCAGACAAACCAAGGAAAAGCAGCGTGCCAGTTACCACCTTCCCGAGGGGTTCGGGGCGTCGCCGCGGTCGTTGGGCGGAAGAAGTCACATGGCCGGAACGCTACGGGCGGCGGTTGGCCAGTAGTCAGTCATCCTGAAATAATTGCTTCATAGTGTAGTTTTCGCTTTCGTGTTCGGGCTGCTGGGAATATTGGCCAGCTGACTTGGAATACGCTATCCTGGCGGCCAATGGGAAGATTGCGGCATTGCCAAACGGGGCATGCGCGAAAACACCCGGGGTTCCGGACCGGTCAATTGGGAGCGAATAGCAATGGATCGACGCAGATTTTTGGAAGGGACAAGTTCTGTTGCAGGAGCGGCTGCGGTAGGCACTGTGCTCAGTTCTCCAGTTTCTGGCCGGTCGGCCAACGATCGCGTGACGGTGTGTGTGATGGGGGTTCGTGGTCGTGGGGGTAACTTGCTGACCACGTTTACCTCGCTCCCAGATGTGGATATCAAGTATGTCTGTGACCTGGATGAGAATGTACTCAACGCCCGAACGGCCCAAGTAGAAGCCAAGCGAGGCCGCAAGCCACAGGCGATCAAGGACTATCGCACGGCGCTGGACGATAAGTCCGTGGACGCCATTATCTCAGGTTGCCCTGATCATTGGCATGCACTGCCCACGATACATGCTTGTCAGGCTGGCAAGGATGTCTACGTGGAAAAGCCGGATGGCCACAATGTCATGGAGGGTCGCACGATGGTGGCGGCTGCTGGAAAATACCAGCGTGTCACGCAGATGGGCACCCAGGGGCGTAGCGGGCTGCATCACCGCCGGGCGATTGACTACATCGCCAGTGGAAAACTTGGGAAAGTGCGTTTTGCCAAGGCCTGGGAAAGCTCTCGCCAGGGTCCAGTAGGTCCAGTTCCAGACAGTGAACCGCCTTCCAGCGTGGACTACAACAACTGGCTCGGGCCAGCTCCGGTGCGTCCTTTTAACCGTTTCCGTTTTCACGGTAACTGGCGTTGGTTTTTTGATTACGGGACAGGCGATCTTGGGAATGATGGTGTGCACCGCCTTGACATCGCGCGGTGGGCGCTGGAAACCGCCGTTGTGGCGCAAGGCGAAAAAATCCCCTCCGTTCCCCGTGCCGTGTCCGCTCACGGTGGCAAGTACTACTTCGACGACATGCAGGAGTTTCCAGACACGCTGATGGTGACCTACGATTACCCAGGTTACGTATTAACGTACGAAATGCGGATCTGGAACCGCTATCCGCTGCACGGCGAATCCGAGGGAGCTGCAGTCTACGGTGACGCGGGATATGTCGTGATCGGCAACCGCGGTTGGCACGCGTATGACGAGCGTGGAAAAGAGGTTATTTCGGAGACCGGCACTGACAACAGTATTGGCCATGCACGTGATTTCGTTGATTGCATGCGCAGTCGTGAAAAATGTCGCGCAGATCTGGAAACGGTTGGTCATCCGTCCAGCCTGTTGTGTCACCTGGGCAACGCGGCCTGGCGCGCTGGTCGGACACTCAAGTTTGATCCGGAGACGTACACGATTCGTGATGACCCGGATGCCAATCAGTTCCTGGTTCGTACCGAATATCGCAAGCCCTGGGTGCTGCCTTCCCTGAGCCAGTTGTAATCGTTCGCGTAGGCCAGCAGGCACGGGTAGTGCAACGCGGGTAGCGAAAGGCAGACCCTGTTACGATGTTGTGCTAGTCCAGGAAGTGAAGGTTACTGGGGTGTTTCCGATGACCCGGTGTGGTCGGGCGGAAGTTCGCCTGGGGGTATTTCAAGAGGGCTGCCCGGAGTAGCCGAAGCCGTGTGGGCTGGGCTGGTCCTGGCACGGGTCTGGTGCCAGGACCGCCACCAGAGCACGCCCCCCAGTGCGACGCTGGACCAGATCGCGATCCACCGCAAGTTACCTGGCAGCAGTGGATGAAATCCACGTGACGCGACACGGCGCGGCTTGAGCACGACAATTCCACCCGGCTGTTGAGGTGAGTTGGATTCCAGGATAGTCGTGGAAGTCCGTACCAGGGACAGTTGTGGCCCCAACCAATGCATGTTGATGGTAAGCCAGCAGCCAGCCGCGACTGCCGCGGTCAGCAGGAACATGGTTCTCAGCTGCAATTGCCAGCGGGGCCGCCGTACGCTGTGTTTTTGTGATTCGCTGCCGAGGGGCATGACGCTGCCCGATATCAGGAGTTCGTCTGTGGGTGAGTTGTCGTGATGATCTGGGATCACAGGTGTTTGAGATTACTGGCGGATGTCGCGTGGGAATTCAGCATCAGGGTTCACAGCGATCGTGGCCACAGCGTGTCCGCTCGATCTGAATGGTGGCGTGGTGAATCCCAAAGTGTTCCCGGAGCGCCTGGGTTGTTTGTTCCAGGAAACGGTCGGTTTGTGGCGGATCGGGCATAATCAGATGGACGGTCAGTGCGGTATCGGTCGTGCTCATCGCCCATACGTGCAGGTCGTGAATTTCGTCGACGCCGTGTCGTGCCAGAAGTGCTGTGCGTACGGCACCGATATCAATGTGCCGGGGAACCGCATCCATGGCCAGATTGGCCGAGTCCCGTAACAGGGGCCATGTTCCCACGAGCACAATGATCACGATTGAGAGGCTCAGCAGTGCGTCAATCCAGAGCCAGCCCGTCAGCAGCAGGATCAGGCTACCAATGACAACTCCCGCTGAGATGCCGGCGTCTGCCAGCATGTGGAGGAATGCGCCGCGAATATTCAGGTCGTGCTGGTGGCCGCGAGAAAACAGCAATGCGGTTGCCGTATTGATCACGGCGCCGATTCCGGCCACGAGCATTACCGGTCCACTGGCAACAGGGGACGGATCGGCGAATCGGTCGATCGCTTCCCAGGCGATGGCACCTATGGCGACCAAGAGCAGGATGGCGCTCACGCACGAGGACAGGATGGTGACTCGCCGTAAGCCGTAGGTGCGGGTACTGGTCGGTTTGCGCCGTGCCAGTAGGGTCGCACTCCAGGCCAGACCGAGTGCCAGGACATCACTGAGGTTGTGGCCGGCGTCCGCCAGCAGGGCCAGCGATCCCAGCAGAAATCCGGCGGCGGACTCACCCACCACGAGCAAGAGATTCAAGGCGATTCCGACCGCAAAGGCGCGGTCATAGTGTGCGGGATGGTGGTGGCAATGGGCCATTACGGAGACGCTGCTGACGGGGAGGTGAAGTCCTGGTGCCAGCGTGCCAATACGCTCGGCTCGGGTTCTCCACGGTGCAAAACCAGGCGGTACGATAACACCAGGGGGCTTTTCAGGGAAAGCGGAACTGGGTGTTGCCCCGGGTAGGCGGCATTCTGCATACTGCCGCTGCTGCGGAGAATCCAGCCCTGGGGGAACCCGGGATTGTCTGGATGGCAGAGAATAGCCAGCCCACTAGGATCTGATTGTTCCGAAAAATGCCCGACAATATCCATCCACGCCCCGCCCTGTACCGCGGTTCGCTGGGGTTCGACGAGTCCAGTTTCACCTCGGAACCGGATTCCTTCGGGGAGGCGGATGCGGGGTGAGAAGCCCCCGTACCCTTTGGCATCTTCGGAGCCGCCGATGCGCATTTTTGCCTGCAATGCCTGCAATTCAATTCGAAAGTCGACATTCCGGTGCCCAGGCCCGGCGCGATGGATGCGAATAGTGGTCGTTTCACGGACCAGGGGTAGCCGCGCACTGAGGGCATCGACGGCTTGGGGGGAAGTCCAGGTCACAAAACAGCGCAGCTGGAGCAGATCGGGATTGGGCAGCGTGGTTTCCACCGTGTACACCTGCCAGGAAAAATCGCTGGCGAGCCAAGGATCGCCTAATTTCCGGTCACCGAGCCAGACCTGATGCCACGCCCAGAAGATCCCGCGATGGTGTGGGTGATCGGCCGGGAAGTCTTCGGTCAAGACGTTTCCATCCAAATCGTAGAGCGGATGCACGTAATGGGCACGTTGAAACTTGCCTTCTTGGGATTTAGGAGTCCGTTGGTAGAACAGAACGGGTTGTTTCCCTTCGCGGACTTCGATGCCCTGGTCATTGGCGTTCGCTGTCAGCGGTGCTACGCGATCGTCTGGGGTCGCGTGGCCCACTGTCCCGAGAACCAGAATACCAGCCAGGATGGGGATGCGGATCATCGCAACAGCTCCACGTACGAGTGAGAGATGCGCACTGGGCGCAGGAAGACTTTCCGTATGATGGCCTCTGAAGGTGAGTGTTCGCAACACAGCGGGCCGTTTTCCGGTCTGGCTGCTGTAGCCGGGTGATCCGTGATGGCCCGCTGGCGTGGTGTCGCGTGGTTTGCCATAATCCACAGACGTGGCCCGTAACCGGGTCGCTTGCGCGCCCGTGGCGCAACTGGATAGCGCATCGGTCTTCGGAACCGAGGGTTGCAGGTTCGAATCCTGCCGGGCGTACTAGACTTACGACGATTTGAGATCCCATGTGTACCCACTTTTAAGTGGGTACACATCGTCTTGCCCCAGCAATTCTCGCAGTAATCCGGCGTCTTTCTGGACGTCTCCAGGGGCATAATGCCGGCGGGTAGTTTCCCAGCTTTCGTGGCGGAGTACCCGGGCAATTGTGAGGGGGGGCACCCTCGCGTCCAGCAATCTCTCGGCGCAACTACGTCGCAGGTCATGGGCACTGGCGTATTTGACGGCTCTGCCGGTGTCGCGATTTTTTTGTTCTACGACCACTCCTGCGGCCTTGCCGATCCTGGAGAGGATGCGTCCAACACGAGCCGTTGTTAGCCGCTGGGTGTGTGTTTTCTGTTTCTGGTTGATCGTCAGCGAGACCGGTTCAAACACCCAGCCGGTACGATTGCCTTCAGGAGTCTCTTGCAGCAGCTCATCAAACCATGGTACCAGCGGGATATCCTCGGTCCGTTTCCGCTTCTGGCGGTATGCGGGAAACCAGAGAGTCGGCAGCCTGCCCCGCCGCCAGTCCGGTCGGATGGTTTGCGGGATATCCCACGAGAGGTTCATCAACTCCGACAGCCGACGAACCAGTTTCGCCTCGTCCGCGTTGACCACGTACCGTTTGTCGATGATGTCGAGGCCAAGCACCGGATGTTACCGTCGCAACGCTACTGAGACCTTTTCAAGATATTTCTTGTTTTGTCCGCACCCTCCTTCCTGGAACAGGATTTAGATGATTATGCGGAGTTGTTGACATATGGAATGAACGAATTGTCGAATTAGAATCCTCCCACACAAAACCGTTTGACTTGGAGCTGGATTACGAGCGTATGAAACAGATTTGCATCCTTGGGTCCACGGGATCGATGGGAACCCAAACACTTAACGTGATATCCCATTTCCCGGAAGACTTCTTGGTCACGGGACTGAGCACCTATCGGAACATTTCTCTTTTGCGGCAACAAATTCGGCAATTTCATCCTCCGGCCGTATGCGTTGTCGATGAGCAAAAGGCATATGAACTATCTCAAACGGTTTCGATACCCGTCCACACCGGCCAAGAGGGGCTGAAGCAATTAGTCGAAATATCTGCGCATGACATCGTCGTCAATAATGTCGTGGGGGCAGCTGGACTCGTCCCGACGCTCCACGCCATGCAACACGGAAAAGACATTGCCCTAGCCAATAAGGAAACCGTCGTCATGGCAGGGCAATTGGTGATGCAGACCGCCAGGGACTCTGGAGTTCAGCTTCTTCCGATCGATTCCGAACACTCGGCCATCTTTCAATGCTTGG
>MDTE01095561.1_pt1 | contig 32595 bp, 35 predicted proteins | sample 811231 | NCBI WGS metagenome assembly MDTE01 (sample SAMN05326651, study PRJNA326480) | marine metagenome | isolation source: seawater | place: Indian Ocean: Red Sea | collected 2010
AAGCCTCTAGTTCTGAAAGGTTTAGTTGTGACTGCAGGAGCTCGGATCGCTGTTGAAAAGGTCGGAGGGAAAATTGAGGAGAAGGAATAGTCACTCCTAGTGACTCATTAATATAATGGCTAGTGTGATAACAGATCATAGTAATGGAGGGCTTGCAGAGTTGCGGAGGAGACTGCTTTATGTGCTTCTCGCGATTGTTGTTTATAGAATAGGTAGCCACATTCCTGTCCCAGGCATTGACCCCGAGCGGTTAAAATCTTTGTTTGAGCAGAACCAGGGAGGAATACTAGACCTATTTAATATGTTTTCTGGCGGAGCATTAGAGCGAATGAGTATCTTGGCGCTGGGTATCATGCCTTATATTTCCGCCTCAATTATTGGAGAGCTTTTAGTTGCCACAACACCTAGTTTGCAGCAATTACGCAAAGAAGGGGAGTCGGGGCGGCGAAAAATAAATCAGTATAAGCGTTACGGCACGCTTCTATTAGCTACGGTACAAGGTTTCGCGTTTAGCAGCGGGCTAGCTTCTCAGGGGCTCGCTTATGAGGGGTCACTCTCGTTTCATTTCGTAGCTATTACTACTTTGGTGACCGGCGCGATGTTTATGATGTGGTTAGGTGAACAGGTAACCGAAAGGGGGATTGGTAATGGCATTTCGATATTGATTTTTGCTGGAATTGTAGCGGGATTGCCTAGTGCCTTAGGTCAATCTTTCGAGCAAGCCCGTCAAGGTGAAATATCTTTATTTGGGCTCTTGATTATCGCTTCGATAGCGGTTTTGGTCATAGCTTTTGTTGTGTTTGTTGAACGCGGGCAGCGACGTATTACCGTTAATTACGCTCGGCGTCAGCAAGGAAGGAAAATGTACGCAGGCCAAACAAGTATGCTTCCTTTGAAAGTTAATATGGCGGGTGTGATCCCCGCGATTTTTGCCAGTAGCCTACTATTGTTCCCCGCTTCGCTGGGGCAGTGGTTTGGTCAGTCTGAAGGTATGACGTGGCTTCAAGAGCTAAGCCTCCAAATCGCTCCTGGGCAACCCTTAAATATTTTACTTTTCTCGGCTGGAATTATTTTTTTCTGCTTTTGGTATACAGCAATCATGTTTAACTCAAAAGAGGTTGCTGATAATCTTAAGCGTTCGGGGGCCTTTATCCCTGGCTATCGCCCCGGTGAGCAGACAGCAAAATATATAGATAGTATTTTGACGCGACTTACATTGTTCGGATCACTTTACATGACGCTCGTTTGCTTGTTACCACAGTTTTTTGTTGTACAGTTCAATGTCACTTTTCAGTTAGGTGGAACTGCCTTGTTAATTGTTGTGGTCGTTGTCATGGATTTTATGGCCCAGGTACAGACTCATTTAATGTCTCACCAGTACGATTCGTTGATGAAAAAATCAAATTTGCAAAATTTTGGTAGACGTTAGGAGCGGGTTATGAAAGTTAGAGCGTCGGTTAGAAAGATGTGTCGAAATTGTCGCATAATCAGGCGAAAAGGGGCTGTGCGTGTCATCTGCATAGACCCAAAACATAAGCAAAGGCAAGGTTAATCTAGGAGTTTTTATGGCGCGTTTAGCAGGGATAAACATTCCAGATAACAAGCATACTGGGATCTCATTAACATACATTTATGGTATCGGGCGAAAAGTAGCTAGGGATCTTTGTGATGCGACTGGTTTGGACCCCTTATCAAAAGTAGGTGAGTTATCCGAAAAAGAATTAGACAGTTTGCGGAACGAGATATCTAAGCTGGTAGTGGAGGGTGACTTAAGACGAGCAGAACAGCTTAGCGTTAAGCGACTACTAGATCTTGGTTGCTTCAGAGGGATTCGTCATCGTCGAAATCTCCCTGTAAATGGGCAGCGGTCCAAAACAAATGCGAGAACACGCAAGGGCCCTAAAAGACCAATTAGGAAATAAATTATGTCAGAAACGGAAGTATCATCAGAAGTGGCAGTTCCTGTTAAAAAAAAGGGGAAACGCCAGATTGCAGACGGTTTGGCACACATACATGCCTCTTTTAATAACACGATAATCACGATAACAGATCGGCAAGGCGGTGCATTATCTTGGGCAACTGCGGGGGGATCTGGGTTTCGTGGGGCTCGAAAAAGTACTCCATTTGCCGCCCAGGTGGCCGCGGAACGAGCAGGTAATGCCGCTCTTGAATATGGTCTACAGAATCTTGAGGTCTTTGTAAAAGGTCCTGGTCCTGGGAGAGAGGCAGCCGTGCGAGCGTTAAATGGGGTGGGATTTCGCATAACAAACATCACTGACGTAACGCCCATACCTCATAATGGCTGTAGGCCACCAAAGAAACGAAGGGTTTAGGGAGAAAAGATTAATGGCTAGATATCTCGGACCAAAATTAAAGCTCTCTAGAAGGGAGGGCACCGATCTTTATTTAAAGAGCGGTGTAAGACCAATAGAATCGAAATGCCGAGCAGAAAGTGCACCTGGTCAACACGGTCAAAGAAGAGGTAGGTTGTCTGATTATGCCCTTCAACTCAGAGAGAAACAAAAGGTCCGTCGCCTTTATGGGGTCTTAGAAAAGCAGTTTCGGAATTATTACAAGAAAGCCGATAGGCAGAAGGGCGCAACTGGAGAGAATCTGCTGCGTATTCTAGAGAGACGACTCGATAACGTTGTTTATAGGATGGGATTTGGATCTACTCGAGCGGAGTCGCGTCAGTTGGTTTCGCATAAGTCCATTTTGGTAAATGGGTCTGTAGTTAATATCCCTTCTTATCAAGTTGAAGAGGGAGATTTAATATCTATTCGTGAAAAAGCCCGGAGTCAGCTGCGAATTCAGGGAGCACTGGCCTTATCTGGACAAAGAGCAGCTGTTGAGTGGGTGTCTGTAGACACGAGTAAACTCGAAGGGCTCTTCAAGAGTTACCCTGATCGAGACGAGTTACCAAAAGAAATCAATGAGAATCTAATCGTCGAGTTGTATTCCAAGTAGGTAAAAACAGAGAAACATTAATTCTTTCATTGGAAGGTATTTTATGCCCCACGCATCATTAGAGTTTTTGACACCCAAGCACATTCAGGTTGATCAAAAAAGTGATACCCGAGCGACAGTTATCCTTGAACCATTGGAACGAGGTTTTGGCCACACGTTAGGGAATGCTTTAAGACGTATTCTGTTATCTTCCATGCCTGGCTGTGCTATCACTGAGGTAGAAATCGACGGCGTTTTGCACGAGTACAGCACCTTAGAGGGTGTTCAGGAGGATGTCATAGAGATTCTCCTAAATCTGAAGGGAGTTGCTGTAAAGTTAAATGCAGCAGATGAAGCTAAGTTATCTCTAGAGAAAGCAGGCAATGGAGTTGTCACAGCGGGAGATTTTCAATTAGATCATGATGTTGAAATTGCTAATCCAGAGCATGTAATTGCGCATTTGAATGGAACTGGTAGCCTAAACATTCGCGCCACGGTGGGGAGGGGGCGAGGTTATGAGCCCGCCGACAGCCGGGTAACAGATGACGAGGAAGGACGAGTGATAGGCAGCCTTTTACTGGACGCATCCTACAGTCCGATTCTCAGAGTTTCTTATAATGTAGACAGCGCTAGGGTAGAGCAAAGAACTGATCTAGACAAATTAGTGATAGATTTAGAGAGTAACGGAACTCTTGATCCAGAGGAGGCTATTCGGCGAGCAGCGACTATACTTCAGCAGCAAGTCGCTGTATTTGTGGACCTAGAGAAAGAGAAGGAGCCGGAAGCTGAGGAAAAAGAGGAAGAGGTCGACCCCATCCTTTTGCGACCTGTTGATGATCTTGAATTAACAGTAAGGTCTGCTAATTGTCTCAAGGCAGAAAACATATACTACATCGGCGATTTGATTAGACGTACAGAGGTAGAACTGCTGAAAACGCCCAATTTGGGTAAGAAATCATTAACAGAGATTAAAGATGTTTTGGCATCTCGAGGACTATCTCTTGGCATGCGTTTAGAAAATTGGCCGCCGACTAGTTTGCGCGGCGACGAACGACTTCTTAGCTAAAATATTTGATTATTTAGGATTAATCCCTATGCGACATCGAAAAAGCGGTAGGCATCTTAACAGAGATAGTTCCCACAGAAAGTCTATGTTTCGGAACATGGCCTGTTCTCTTCTAGAGCATGAGGTGATCAAAACTACAGTACCAAAGGCCAAAGAGTTAAGAAAGGTTGCGGAACCTCTAATTACTTTAGCAAAACTAGATTCCGTCGCCAATCGGCGGCTAGCTTTCTCTCGTACTGGTAATAAGGGCGTAGTTGGTAAGCTATTCACTGAACTGGGACCTAGGTATCAAGATAGAGCGGGAGGTTATACAAGAATCCTAAAGTGTGGCTTCCGCGCTGGAGATTCAGCACCTATGGCACTTGTGGAGTTAGTGGACCGCCCCGTCTTACCCAGTGAGGATATAGAGTCCGAGGTCAAGGACGAAGACTAGAATAAGTATACGTAGATTCTTTGTTCATAACCTGGCACCTTTACTTCAAAACTGACTTCAGGGAGTCTCCTGTAAAAGAGGAGGTGCATCGGGTCAAGTCTTCAGGTGTCCCGACTGCAATTATCTTTCCACCACCGTCCCCTCCCTCAGGTCCTAAATCAATAACCCAGTCGGCAGTTTTTATAACGTCAAGATTATGCTCGATTATTACCAGGGTGTTCCCACGATCTCGCAATTTGTGGATAACATCGAGTAACTGTTGTATATCATGGAAATGCAGTCCAGTTGTTGGCTCATCCAAAATGTATAGGGTATTCCCTGTGTCTCTCTTCGATAGCTCTTTTGATAGCTTGACACGTTGTGCCTCACCACCAGAAAGCTTGGTTGCGCTTTGGCCAAGTTTTATATAGCCAAGACCCACGTCTAGCAGAGTCTGGAGACGGCGGGATAGCATTGGAATCGCGGAAAGAAATGTGTGTGCCTCCAAAACTGTCATTTCCAGAACTTCGTCAATAGATTTCCCTTTGAATTGAATCTCCAGGGTTTCGCGGTTGTATCGTTTGCCTTGACATTCATCACAGGTTACATAGATATCTGGCAGAAAGTGCATTTCTACCTTGATCATACCCCCGCCTTGACAGGCTTCGCACCGGCCACCTTTCACATTAAAACTAAACCTCCCGGGCTTATAACCTCGTGATCGGGCCTCTTCAGTGGAAGCAAATAGCTCACGAATAGCTGTAAATATATTAGTGTAAGTCGCAGGGTTAGATCTAGGAGTTCTTCCAATGGGGCTCTGGTTTATCTCTACAACTTTATCGAGATACTCGAGCCCATCAATTGACCGGTAGGGACCAGGAGAAACTAGGGTTGCGCCATTCAAGTTACGCGCGGCGATTGGGTAAAGCGTGTGGTTAATTAGTGTTGATTTCCCGGATCCCGATACGCCCGTAATGCACGTCATTAGTCCAAGGGGAATACTTGCATCAACTGCTTTGAGATTATTACCACTTACTCCAAGAATATGTAGCATTCTCTCTGGATCTGCAATTTTCCTGTGACTGGGTACACTTATTTCCCTTTTGCCTGCAAGGAATTGTCCTGTGAGGGACCTATTGCTTTTATTAATATCTTCAATAGAACCTGCGGCGACGACCTCGCCACCCTGTGATCCAGCGCCAGGCCCAATATCTATAATGAAGTCCGCATTCCTGATAGCTTCTTCATCATGTTCCACTACAATAACAGTGTTACCAAGATCTCTTAGTCGGTATAACGTTTTCAATAATCGACCGTTGTCTCGTTGGTGCAGTCCTATTGAAGGCTCATCAAGGACATACATGACGCCTACTAAGCCGGCGCCTATTTGGCTAGCTAACCGAATACGCTGTGCTTCGCCGCCAGATAGGGTTTCAGCGGTTCTAGAGAGCGTTAGGTAGTTCAGCCCTACATCAATTAGGAAGCTTAACCGGGAACGAATTTCGTTTTGTATTTTTTCGGCAACTTTCCCTCTTTGTCCTGTTAACCGAAGAGAGCTGAAATAATTAAATGCCTCTTGTATTGACAGATTTGAAACTTCAGGCAGAGCTTTTTTGTTTATTGTCACTGCACAGGCATCTCGATTAAGTCTCATTCCTTTGCAATCGGGACAAGTTTGAGTAGACAAGAATCTAGAAAGATGCTCTCTTACTGCCTGAGAATCGGTTTCCCTAAATCGACGCTCCATATTAGGGATTATTCCTTCGAATGGATGTTCTCTGGAGTAAGCTTTACCTTTTTCGTTGGCATACCGAAAGTTTATCTGGTCATTTCCGCTACCATTTAGAATTATATTTCTATGTGCCTTGTCAATTTTCTTGAAGGGCTTAGTTAAATCGAAGCCATAGTGATCGGCTAAGCTCTCAAGCATCTGAAAATAATACATATTTCGTCTATCCCAGCCATAGATACAACCTTCTGAGAGGCTTAGTTCATCATTTTGGATTACGTTTTTTGGATCAAAAAACTGTTTCGAACCCAGGCCATCGCACGTTTTGCAGGCACCAGCGGGGTTGTTAAAAGAGAAGGAGCGAGGTTCAAGTTCGCTGATAGAGTGTTGACAAATTGGACAAGAAAACTTCGCGGAAAATAGCAAGTCCTCTTTATCCTGATCGATGAAGGTTACCATTACAAGACCATTAGAGGTTTGGATTGCTGTTTCCAACGAGTCAGCCAGTCTTGTTTTGATATCTTCCCTAACCCGCAGACGGTCGACTACGACCTCAATGGTATGTTGCTTATTCTTGTCGAGATCTGGCAAATCGTCCAAGTCAGTGATCGTTCCGTCTATACGCGCACGAACAAAACCAAGGGAGGTCAGCTCTTTGAATGTATGTGAATGTTCGCCTCGACGACCACGAACTATGGGCGAAAGGAGCATGAATTTGGTCCCAACTTCTAGCTTGCAGATTTGGTCGACCATCTGGCTAATCGACTGAGCTTTAAGTTTAGTTCCATGTTCTGGACAATGTGGATCTCCCACTCTAGCGAATAATAATCTGAGATAGTCGTGAATTTCTGTAATCGTTCCTACCGTTGACCTCGGATTGTGACTTGTCGATTTCTGTTCTATCGAAATAGCGGGTGAGAGCCCTTCGATGTGATCAACATCTGGTTTTTCCATCAAGGACAAGAATTGACGCGCGTAAGCCGAGAGTGATTCTACGTAACGTCTTTGCCCTTCTGCGTAGAGAGTATCGAAAGCAAGAGAGGATTTGCCAGAACCAGATAAACCAGTTATCACTACGAGTTTGTCTCTCGGTATCTCAAGATCAATGTTCTTTAGATTATGTGTCCGAGCTCCTCTAATGGCTATTTTACCCATCAATAGTTTTCTCTTGGTCGAATTCTAACGAAATTTATATTCTACCTAATCGATTGAAGAGAGGTAGGCGAGAATTACATTCTCTCCTATTAGATTTTCTGAGATTTGTTATCATTTAGGAATCTCGCAATTGGAAGTCCTCTCTTAGCTGATCTTGCTGCTTTGGAGTGGGTAGATGTTATAAGTTTGTTTTCTTCTAGGCAAAGCTCGTCGATGAATAAGCAAGAAATACGCGCTGCGGTGGCTGTAGCTGCTTTGTTTTTAGTCCGGATGCTCGGTTTATTTATGATTTTACCCGTGCTTCCACTAGTTGGAGAGGAGCTGAAACAAAGCACACCTTTCCGTGTTGGGTTGGCGCTCGGTATCTATGGTCTGTCCCAAGCCTTCCTTCAGATTCCACTTGGCTTAGCTTCCGATCATTTTTCCAGAAAATCTGTAGTTACGTTTGGCCTGATATTATTTATATTCGGGTCCTGTGTTGCTGCATTTGGACAAGACATTTTTACTGTTATTTTAGGTAGATTTATTCAGGGTTGCGGAGCGATATCAAGCACATTGCTGGCTTTAGTGTCTGACGTTACTCGCATCGACCACAGATCTAAAGCAATGGGTATAATCGGGATAGCCATAGGTTTATCTTTTGGGTTTTCTATCATCTTAGGTCCAGTAATATTTAGCTACCAAGGTCTTTCTGGTATCTTCAGTTTCTCTGCATTCCTAGGACTTATTGGGTTGATAATTCTATGGAAGGTGGTACCGACTCCGATTTCTATGAAAACTAACCTCGATACGAAGGTTGCGCTAGACAAATGTTGGCTGATGCTCTCTGATCGGACTTTGGTCCCAATTTACTCTGGCGTTTTTTTTCTTCACTATCTTCTGACCTCTGGTTTTATGGTATTCCCTCTAATTTTTAGGGACGTTGGAATAGAGGATGGTATGCATTCCATCTATTATTTTGGAGTATTTTTAGTAGCGCTTTTTTTGATGAGTCCGTTAGTCTGGTTATCTGACCGACCAGGGAGGTCACATAACGTCTTACGAGGGATGGTATGCTGCTTGATTATTGCAATGATCGGTCTTGCCAATGCTTTAAGCAGTGTGGTTATACTCATAAGTATGGTAGTTTTTTTTGTCGGGTTTAATCTGTTGGAGGTACTTTTGCCAGCGCATATGAGTAAAATTGTCGCCGCTGGAACCCGGGGAACGGGGATGGGTATATATTCAACATTTCAATTTTTGGGGACATTTATGGGGGGTGTCTCAGCTGGACTGTTATTGAGTTACGCGGACATCATTATGCTTTTGTATGCTAACGCGGGTATAGGTGTCGTTTGGCTTGTGATGTGTTTTAAACTTCAAAGCCTGGACGGTATTCAAAGTAGGGTTGTTCATCTCAAGACTTTTGAGGGTAAGCCGGAAAAGCTCTTGTTAGAACAGTTGTTGTCACTCAATGGTGTACTTGATGCAGTTTTGATTTATGAGGAGCGCGTTGCTTATCTAAAGGTCCAAAATGATCTTTTCGACGATTCGCAGCTGCAGGAATTCATCACAAATAAAATTTAGGAGAAAATTATGGCGCGCGGTATAAACAAAGTTATCCTAGTTGGTAATCTTGGGCGCGATCCTGAGACTCGATATATGCCTAGCGGAAATGCAGTAACCAATGTGTCGGTTGCCACGTCCAAGAGTTGGAAAGATAGGGATAGCGGTGAACAAAAGGATCGCACAGAATGGCATAGAGTTGTATTTTTCAATCGATTGGCAGAAATAGCCAATGAATATCTTAGGAAGGGATCCAAAGTTTATGTTGAGGGAGAGCTGCGCACCCGAGAGTGGGAACGAGAGGGACAAAAGCACTATACCACTGAGGTTGTAGCAAACGAAATGCAGATGCTCGACAATCGCGGGGATATGCCAGTAAGTAATACAGATGTTAACCCCACTAGTACCACTAGCAATTTTGCATCACCACCTCCTGAAGATTTTGATGACGACATTCCATTTTAAAGGACCGCTTTGTTACATTGCTAAGAGCAATAAACCGCCAAGAAGAAGTCGGTATGCAACGAAAGGAAGGAATCCTATTCGATCGATTAACTGAAGGAATATTGTTATACACGCGAACGCAGCTATCCCAGAAGTCATAATCCCAACTACAATATTACTCCACTGTACCCCTGATGTTCCTGAAGAGAGGTCAAAAAGCTTTATAAAGCTTGCTCCAGCAATAGCAGGTATTGCCATCATGAACGAGATTCTGGTTGCGGCTTCTTGGTTGAAGCCCGCAAATAGAGCGGCAGTAATGGTGACCCCCGAACGCGAAGCGCCTGGTATCAGCGCCAGGACTTGCGTCGTTCCGATAATAATAGCTGAAAAAAAGTTCAAATCTTGATGTTCTTGTTTTTTGTTTCCATAAATATCCGCAACAAGCAGTAATGGGGCAAATACTAGGTTGCTAACAATAACTACTTGCAGAGTCCTGAGATTTATTTCGATCCAGTCTCGTCCAATGAGACCCATAATAAGAAGTGGTAGACTTCCGATAAGTAAGCAATAAGCAAAATGACTATCCTTAGAAGGACGTCGAGTTTTTAGGTGTTGAGCTACTGCGATTATCAAAGTCCATATATCTTTGCGGAAATAGCATAAGACGGCTAATAGGGATCCTAAATGCACTGCTGTATCGAACGCCAAGCCCTGATCTGCCCAATGGAATGCGTACTTAGGAAGCAGCAGATGTGCGGAACTTGAGATGGGCAAAAACTCAGTGACACCCTGAATCAATGAAAGCACTATAATTTGAAAAAAGTCCAAGCGATTCTTAACTTTGCGATAATCTCTGATTCTAAAGTTCAGTGAGTCCTTAGGAAAGCATTAAGATTATTATTTGAAATCGAGTATTATACTTTAATGAAAGAAATACCTTTGTTTCCTTTGCCCCTTGTGCTCTTCCCTGGCGGTCGTTTACCTCTTCAAATTTTCGAGGTGCGGTACCTTGACATGGTTAAATCTTGCATGCGGGAGAATTCTGGATTTGGGGTCGTAATGTTGGAGACTGGTGGTGAGGTGTTCGATGGGCAAAATGCTTTGAACGACATAAGTTCCCAAGGCACTTACGCCGTAATTGTCGATTTTGATCAATTCCCTAATGGGCTTCTAGGGATAATGACCGAAGGGAAAAAAAAATTCGAAATACGTGAGAAATACGAACAGGGAGACCATCTTTTGGTGGCTCAGGTAGACTTTATTGATGAAGAGGAAGAGGCTCCTCTTCCTTCAGACAAAGTCCATCTCGTAACTCTATTAAGGTCATTGATGAAAGATAAGTGGGTCGCTGGCCTGAATTATACAGTCGACTTTGATGCTGCAAGTGAGGTTGGGGCAAGACTCGTGGAGTTGCTACCACTGGCCATTAAGGAAAAGCAAAGGCTATTTGAGATTGGAAATCCTTTGGTACGCCTGGAGGAGCTGGATAAGGTAATAACGATGCTGCATTAGCTGCGCCATGCTAATATTTCCTTTAGAGTGTATCGTTACTACCTTGCTTTTGTTTTAATTTACGTCTAGCCAGGTGATTGTCACTTGTTCAGTGATCTCCCTCCGTTGTCCTCAGTACTTATCTCGGCTTTGTACCGGTGTTTATTTATCATGGAAGGGATCACATATGTATAATAGTAAGAAGTCGTCCATCCTGGTTCCTTAATTATGAATGATATAAAAGCTTATATGCTGGATCTTGGGGTTGCGGCAAATAATGCTGCTGCTGAAATAAGGCGAGCTAAAACTGAGCAGAAAAATAGTGCACTTCTTGCTATTGGAGATGAAATTGTAAGAAGTCGCCCCTATTTGATGAGTGAAAACGAGAAGGATCTTACCATTGGTCGTAAGAATGGCATTGATGATGCGTTGTTAGACCGCTTGGCGTTCAACGAAAGTAGGTTTGACTCGATGGTTGAGGGCATTCACCAAGTAATAGGTCTCAATGATCCTGTTGGAGAGATCAGTGATATGAACTTTAGGCCTAATGGAATTCAAGTTGGTAAATTGAGAACACCCTTGGGTGTAATCGGAATAATTTATGAGTCAAGGCCAAATGTCACTGTCGATGCAGCAAGTTTGTGTATAAAGTCTGGTAACGCGGTTATTCTTCGAGGGGGTTCTGAATCAATTTTTTCTAATTTAGCTCTCGGTAAATGTATTTCGAAAGGCATAGCAACGCAGGGTTTATCTCCTAAGATTGTTCAATTAATTCAATATACCGATAGGGAGGCAGTAGGTGAACTAATTACGATGGATAAATTTGTAGATGTTTTAGTAGCGAGAGGTGGGAAGAGCCTTATCGAAAGGGTTATGGAAGACGCAACAATATCGGTTATAAAACATCTGGACGGTGTGTGTCATGTATACGTTGATGACCAAGTAGATCATGAGCAAGCATTTTCAATAGCGTTCAATTCAAAAACTAGTCGTTACTCCGTATGCAATGCAATGGAAACGTTGCTAGTAGCGAGATCGGTTGCTCCTAATTTTCTCCCATCTTTAGCTAAGGCTTACGTTGAAAAAGGGGTAGAGCTAAGGGGCTGTAATAATTGTCTTCAGCAATTATCTGGAGTCTGTTCGATCTCTCCCGCGACCGAAAAGGATTGGAGTGAGGAATATCTGGCTCCTATCTTGGCTATTAGGATTGTAGACGGGTTAGAGGAAGCAATGGAGCATATAAATCGATATGGATCAGGCCATACCGATACTATAGTTACAAAAAACTTTACCAACGCGCGCAGATTTATTCAGGAAGTGGATTCTAGCTCCGTGATCGTGAACGCATCAACTAGATTTTCTGATGGATTTGAATACGGTCTTGGTGCTGAAATTGGGATATCCACGAATAAGCTTCACGCCCGCGGCCCAGTAGGTTTAGAGGGTCTTACCTCACAAAAATTTGTAGTGTTTGGAGATGGACAGATTCGGTCATGAAAAATGACATTGCGCTATTTGGAGGTACATTTGATCCTGTGCATTTAGGTCACCTTCGTTCAGCGCAACATGTTAGAAGTGTCCTATCATTAAATGAGATCAGGCTGGTCCCGTCTTTGGAATCGCCACACCGGAAACTTCCTGAGTCGACAGTTGAACATCGCCTTGCGATGCTTCGACTCGCTGCGCTAGATTTTCCTGGTATTGTTATTGATGATCGAGAAATAGCGCGAGGGGGCTTATCTTATTCAGTCGACACACTAGAGTCTTTTCGTAATGAGTTTGGTTTACGAATTGCTATCTATTTGATCATGGGAATGGATGCCTTTAATAAGTTTGACGAGTGGTATAGATGGCAGGACATTGGTTGCCTCTGTAATATCATAGTACTAAAGCGGCCAGGAAATAGCGCAGGATTCTCATCTTTAATGAATCGTTGGATAGAAAATAGCCTGTGTTCATTGGAACAATTGCAAGGGCGACCAGGCGGCAAAGTGTGCTTTGTGGAGTTGGAACAAATGGATATTTCGTCAACAGAAATTAGAGAAGCTTTGCGTAAGGGCCTAAAACCTTCCTTGCAGTTACCGACTAAAGTTGAAAATTATATCCAAGTCCACGGTTTATATCAGGGAGGGTATGTCAATGCCTAATTTAGAACTTTTAGAGGTGGTCGTGCAGGCCCTGAGTGAGCGCAAGGGTGAGAACGTTCGGTGTATAGAAGTATCTGATCTGACTGATATAACTGACTACATGGTTTTCGCTAGTGGCGCGTCAAGTCGTCAGGTAAAGGCCTTGGGAGAAAGTGTCATAGAAAAAGTGTCTGCAATGTCTATTAGACCCCTTGGTGTGGAGGGTCTAATAGAGGGGGAATGGGTATTGATAGATCTGGCTGATGTTTTGGTGCATGTAATGCTCCCAAAAGTAAGAGAGTTTTACGATTTAGAGAGATTGTGGGGTTTGTCTCCTTCAAAAAAAGGACTGCAGGAGTGATAATTGAAGTTGGAAGTTGTAACGATTGGTAACAGACCTCCGTCCTGGTTGAGGGAGGGAGTGGAACAGTATCGCAGACGTATCCCAAAGGAGTGGGGTATCTCTTTGAGACAAATACCTTTGCCCAAGAGGACCAAGGGCGCATTAACCCAGCAGTTAGTTCGGTCCGAGTATAAAAAACTAAGATCAGCATCTTCGCCCGATGCCCGCAAGGTGGTAATGGAAGCTACAGGAAAGATTTGGTCCTCGGAGCAGTTATCGAACAAATTAGATACTTGGTTAAAAGATTACCAAATGGTACAGTTTTTTGTTGGAGGTCCCGACGGGATGGATAACGCCCTAGTTGATAGTGCCGATGATATCTGGTCCCTATCTCGCTTAACATTTCCGCATTCTTTTGTACCCCTCCTCATACTGGAGCAGATATATAGAGCTTGGACCATGAAAAACCACCATCCCTATCATCGGTAAAGATAAATGGGAGAGCCTCTTGTACTAAAGGACCATTCTGGTGAAAGTCAAATTTTTTTCGAGCGCGCCATAATAGGTTTCTTAGTTTTAATAGCCCTTATGTTATTTCTTTTAGGGCGCTTGTTTCATCTACAAATTATTCAGCATGACATGTATGCAACTCTTGCTGACCAAAATCGAATTCAGGTTGAAGCAATCCCGCCTGTGCGAGGTCTCATCTATGATCGGCATGGAGAAATAATCGCCCACAATGTGCCCTCGCTGAATCTCACTATTATAAAAGAAGTATCGCCGGATATTGATTTAACTCTTTCCAATATAGATGACTTAATTGGTTTATCTGCTGAAGAGCAGCAAGCATTTAGAAGAAGGTTAGAACGAAGACAAAGACCTTACGAACCGGTCCCTGTGATCTTTCGGCTGTCTGCCGAGGACCATGCGCGAATCGTAGTAAATAAAAATATCTTACCTGGAGTTCAAGTTGAGGCTACGCTTATAAGACATTATCCACAAGGATCTCTTTTAGCTCATGCAGTGGGGTCGGTGAGACGTATAAATGAAAATGATGCTAAACGTTTAGACAGAGTTGCATACTCTGGGACTAACCATGTCGGAAAAATTGGGGTGGAAAAGCACTATGAAAGCATACTTTTGGGTAAGGTGGGTCATAAGCGAGTAGAGACGAACGCCAGGGGTGTAGTTATGAAAGAGTTAGATTCTGTCGACCCGGAGGTTGGTACGGATCTAACACTACATGTTGATGCCGCTCTGCAGCGAGTTTCGAGTGCAGCGTTGGCCGAACGACGTGGGACCATCGTGGCGATTGAGCCCAGTACAGGAGGGATCCTTGCCTTGGTTAGTAAACCATCCTATGACCCTAATTTGTTTGTTACGGGTATTGATCATGAGACTTATTCACAACTACTTGAGTCCGTCGACGTCCCATTATTCAATAGAGCTTTACAAGGACAATATGAGCCTGGTTCCACCATCAAACCATTGCTTGGCATAGCAGGACTTGTTACAGGAACGATAAGTCCTGATGATGTAATATCTGATCCTGGTTGGTTTCGTTTACCGAACGAAGACCGTCTATATAGAGATTGGAATTGGCGTTTGTCTGACACGGGTGGTCACGGCGAGGTGGGGTTACAAAAAGCGATTTATAGATCGTGCAATGTTTATTTCTATGACTTAGCAGTGAAACTTGGAATAAACCGAATTCATCAGTACTTGGACCTATTTGGCTTCGGAAAAAATACAGCATTAGATCTACCGGAAGCAAGATCAGGATTATTGCCTTCGGTAGAATGGAAAAATGAGAATCGAGGTCTGGCCTGGTTCCCTGGGGATACCGTCAATATAGGTATCGGACAAGGAGACATGCTTGTCACACCCCTTCAATTGGCGACGGCCGTTACGCTTATCGCAAATCGCGGGCGATGGGTCGCTCCCAGAATGCTAAAGAGCGGCTATGTGCTTGATGAGGATCGTAATAATAAGGATATTGATGTTGTTCCTGATTATATCTGGGATGAGATTATTTCAGCCATGGAAAAAGTGGTACATCGTGGTGACCAAGAGTTAGGCGAGAACGGAACGGCATGGGCTTATATCGGAAAGGACATACCATACAGGATGGCGGGCAAATCAGGAACAGCTCAGGTGGTTAACATAAAACAGGGAAAAGAATACGATGAAAATGAACTTTCTGAGAGACAACGCAAACATGCCTGGTTTATAGCGTTCGCCCCGGTAGAAGAGCCTAAAATCGCATTGGCAGTCTTAGTTGAAAATGGCGGTGGTGGGAGTGAAGTGGCTGCACCTGTTGCTAGAGAAATTCTCGACTATTATTTAAAGAGAAAAACCCACTAATGAAAAAAGTAAGTTATGCCTCAAGATTTCGTTAGACGTCTCTCAGATAAAGGTTATGGTTTTGAGCGAACTGTAGGCATTGGTGATAAGGTGCATTTGGATATCACAATTGTGCTGCTATTAATCGTTATATCTGCATATGGCCTGTTGGTTTTATATAGCGCTGTTTACCCTAATCAGTCGGCGGTTATTTCACAAATAGTAAAAATTAGTATCGCCGGGTTGGTGATGATTATTTTAGCGCAGATCTCACCTATTTTTTACCAGCGTCTCGCTCCTTGGTTATATATCTTTGCCGTATTTTTGCTAGTTTTGACATTTTTTTTTGGTACAGAGGTTAACGGTTCCAGAAGGTGGTTGCGGATACCCGGTTTTGTGGGATTCCAACCCTCAGAACTCATGAAACTAGCCTTACCCATGGCCTTAGCGTCTTATTTCCACGATCGACATTTACCACCCAAGAAAAGACATATTTTTTGGGCGCTTATGATAATTACACTACCCACGGCACTTATAGTGCCTCAGCCTGATCTAGGAACCGCGCTTATCATTTTTGTCTCGGGTATCCTCGTGCTTCTTCTGGCGGGTGTTGCTTGGAAATTCGTTTTTGGGGCGATTGGAGTTGCATTCCTCTCTGCACCAGCAGTCTGGTTTTTGTTAAAGGACTACCAGCAGCGGAGAATTTTAACGCTTCTTGACCCTGAGAGGGACCCCCTTGGAGATGGCTGGAATATTATCCAGTCAAAGACGGCTATTGGATCAGGTGGTCTGTCAGGGAAAGGGCTTTTTGAGGGTACCCAGTCACACCTGAACTTTCTCCCTGAGAGTCAAACAGATTTCATTATTGCCGTTCTTGCAGAGGAGATGGGTTTCTTAGGTGTTGTTTTTCTACTCATGCTTTATTTTGTTATATTGACTCGCGGCATCGTGATAGCGATACAGGCCCAGGATACGTTTGGCCGTTTGTTGGCCGGTACTATCACATTTACTTTTTTTGTTTATGTTTTTGTAAATATTGCGATGGTTAGTGGTTTACTACCCGTTGTTGGTATTCCCTTGCCCCTGGTTAGCTACGGCGGTACGTCAATTTTAACCTTATTTGCTAGTTTTGGGATTATGATGTCAATCCATACCCATAGAAGAATTATGCTTTAGAGGAGAGTGATATTGTTGGTAAGAGCACTTTGCATGATAATTTTAGTAGGTCAAACACAAGCTGTTCTTGGCGAAAATTACTCGAGTCGTGATGACGTCAGGGAGTTTATTAAAAGCCTGGTAATTGAAAATTTCTCTGAATCAGAGTTACTAAAGGTATTCAGAGAGGCGGAGTATAAACAAAATATAATCGAAGCAATATCTAGGCCTGCAGAAAAAGTGCTTGCCTGGAGCGATTACCAAGATATTTTTCTTAGAGAACCAAGAATATCAGCAGGCAAACGTTTCATGGAAACCTACGATGAACCGCTTCAGCGAGCCTCTGAAGAGTACGGTGTCCCGCCCGCCTTATTAACTGCGGTCATTGGTGTAGAGACTATGTATGGCCGTTATCTTGGTAATTATCGAGTACTTGATGCCCTGGTTACCTTAGCCTTTGACTATCCACCTAGAGCTACTTTCTTTCGTAAAGAGCTTTATGAATTTTTTATGTTGGTTCGTGAGGAGAAGCAGGAGATAACTGATCTAAAAGGTTCTTATGCTGGTGCGATGGGCTATGGACAGTTTATTTCTAGTAGCTACCGTCGTTATGCAGTTGATTTTGATGGAGATGGTATTCGTGATATCTGGCGAAATCCTGTGGATGCAATAGGCAGTGTCGCAAATTATTTGTCCGAGCATGGATGGTCTAATGGACAGGTTGTCGTCAGAATTGATGCAGACGATATTGATGAATCAATATTCAATGTTTCCTTAAAACCAAGCATCACTATCGCAGATTTAGAGAAATTTGGGGTTTCGGTTGCCGCCCCAAGGAATGAGAGGGTATCGCCGATGAAATTATTAGGTAAGCAAGGTTCAGAATATTGGTTAGGTTTTAATAACTTTTATGTTATTACTCGATACAACCATAGCAAACTCTATGCGATGGCTGTTTACCAACTAAGTGAGGCGCTAAATAAATAGACTAGTTATATGATGGATATTAGTTGGCCCAGTAAATCGTTCTTTGATCAAGCTTTATATTATGATTCAGAAGCGTGACATCCGCCTAGTTTATCTCCTTCCGTGCTTTTTTATCGCCGGCTGTACAATGGAGCCAGTTGCGCTTAGAGAACCTGGGACTTACGAGGTTTTTGGGCAGAAGTACAAGGTAATGGAGAGTAGTTTGGGATATCGCGAAATTGGAATTGCGTCCTGGTATGGGCAAAAATTTCACGGTAATTTAACGGCAAACGGTGAAATCTATGATATGAATCAAGTGTCTGCTGCTCATAAAACCCTACCTTTGCCTACCTTTGTTAAAGTTACTAATTTGGAGAATGGTAAACGTGTGGTCGTAAGAGTGAATGATCGTGGACCTTTTTATGAGGATAGAATAATTGATCTATCACGGGAGGCAGCAAAGCAATTGGGTTTTGAGAAGCAAGGGACTACGTCGGTTGTGGTAGAGGCTCTTGATGAAATGAACTACCCTCACCTTAATAGTAATAAAGACAATGGTAGCTTTTACCTGCAGGCGGCCGCGTTTTACGAAAAAGATCGGGCCTTACTCTTGCTTAAGGACATTGGTGCCTTAATTTTCGAGTATGGTTACAAGTTTAATATTAGATTAGCAGAAAGCGAGAATGAACTGGGTTTGCTCCACAAAGTTTGGATCGGTCCAATTAACGAGGAACAGCACGGATATGCCCTGACAGAAATTCTCGAGGGAGCCGGTATGGAAAAGCCGGTTAAAGTTGAAGTGGAATAGACAAAGGAAGCTTGATCATGAGTATTCGACTATCTGCTCTGGCACTGATGCAGCTCTGGCTCTTAGTTTTTAGCTCAGCGTCTGGGGCTATTATACCTGCAGCGCCCCAACTATCTGCGGAGGCCTATATCCTTATAGATGGCAGAACAGGCAGTATCCTGGCTGAACATAATAGTGAACAGCGACTACCGCCTGCTAGTCTAACTAAGATTATGACTAGCTATATTGGGGCTCTCCAAATTCGAAATGGTGTGATCGATTTGTCGGATGAGGTGTCGGTTAGTGTAAAAGCGTGGCGAATGAAAGGCTCTTTGATGTTCATTCAGGAGGGCACTAAAGTCAGGTTGGAAGACTTGTTGCGAGGAATCATTATCCAATCAGGCAATGATGCAAGTGTAGCTCTTGCAGAACATATCGCTGGTAGTGAGGATGTTTTTGCTGATCTCATGAACAAGCATGCCTTACGCTTGGGTATGTTAGATACTAATTTTGTCAACGCAACCGGCTGGCCCCACGAGGAGCATTATACGTCTGCGAAAGATATGGCTACCCTGACCCAAGCGCTGATTAATGACTACCCAGAGCATTATAAAATGTACTCTGAAAAGGGCTTCACCTATAACGATATTTCTCAGAGAAATAGAAACACATTGTTATTTCGGGACAATACGGTTGATGGTGTGAAGACTGGTCATACCGAAGCAGCGGGATATTGTTTAGTTTCATCCTCGTTCCGAGACGGGATGAGATTGATTGCTGTAGTTATGGGTGCTTCATCGAAAACGATAAGGGCGCAGGAAAGTCAGAAGCTATTGGCCTACGGATTTCGCTACTACGATACTGTCGACCTTTATAGGTCAAATGAGTCAATAAGAAAAGTTAGGGTTTGGGATGGCACTCATCTGTCTATCAATTTGGGTTTGGTGGAGGATCTATCGGTTACGATACCTGAGGGGGCTGCAGAAAATCTTACTTCTGATCTAATCATAAACTCAGAAATCCGAGCACCACTTCGCAAAGGGCAAGAATTAGGAACCTTGTCAGTAGTTCTAAGTGGTGAGGAGTTCTTATCGGTGCCGTTGGTAGCATTGAATGCAGTGGAGAGAGCAGGTTTAGTCAGGCGGGTTTGGCATAGCATTCAGTTATTTTTTATAAAGTTGTTTGGAGGCGACCCTCTACGGGCCGACTAAAAAGCTAAGGTGGAAGATGCGAAAATTCAATTTCCGTGTAATTACCCGATTAAAGTTATCGGGGTAACGTCTCCAGAACTGTTGGTAAGTGTGACGGAGATACTATTAAAATATGATCCGACTCTAACAACGGACAAGACTAGTGAGAGACAAAGTCGAAAAGGTAATTATACCTCTATTACTTTCCAGTTTTATGCTTCAGGGAAACAACAGCTAGAAGCAATGTTTGCAGAACTCAAGAACTGCAATAGGGTTCGTGTAGTCTTGTGAATACGTTAACTGGTGCTCTAGTTATTAGGAATCTAGGGTCGAAATCTTACAATGAAATATATTCAAAGATGAAGGGCTTCACTGCTAATCGTAGTTTTGTAACTCCAGACGAACTGTGGTTACTAGAGCACCCGCCTATCTATACTCTTGGTCAGGGCGCAAAGGAGAGCCATGTTCTGGACCCACAGGATATTGAGGTGGTTCGTTGCAACAGGGGAGGAGAGGTAACATATCATGGCCCGGGTCAAGTAATTGGCTACTTGATGATGGATCTTAATCGAAAAAGTATGGGAATTAAGCATTTAGTAGCCGGCGTCGAAACAGCAATTATAGACGTATTAGGTGAGATGAATGTTGTAAGCTATGCTGAGAAGAAGGCTCATGGTGTTTATGTGAAGGATAAGAAAATCGCTGCTCTAGGCTTCCGAGTCAGCAGAGGATGCACTTACCACGGGTTTAGTTTGAACGTACATATGGATCTAGAACCTTTTTCACGAATTAATCCTTGCGGATACAAAGATTTAGAAGTAACTGACATTTTTACTGAAGGTGGTGACACAACGTTGGAGAGAATACATCTTTTATTGTCGAGAGAACTTAAGCGGGTATTTCATTATTCCCTTCCAGCCTCAGAGAGCGTAGCAATCTGATATGGCAGAAAGAAATAAATTAGTTCAGGGTGAAAAGTTACGTGGAGCTGAAAAAGTACGGCGGATTCCAATTAAAGTTATACCGTCAGAAAAAATGCCAAAGAAACCAAAATGGATTAGGGTTCGGGTCCCGGCTACTTCGCGAATTGCAAGAATAAAAAAGATTTTGCGTAATAGCCGATTGGCTACTGTGTGTGAGGAAGCGACCTGTCCAAATCTGCCAGAATGTTTTTCGCACGGTACAGCGACTTTCATGATTATGGGTGATATTTGCACACGTCGCTGTCCTTTCTGTGATGTGGCGCATGGTAAACCCAATGTATTGGATCCAGATGAGCCAAGAAATCTCGCACTTGCAATTGATGAGATGCAATTGAAATATGTAGTTGTAACGGCAGTAGACAGGGACGATTTAAAAGATAGTGGTGCTGGTCATTTTGCAGACTGTATAGATGCAATCAGAGAGAAAACACCTAATGTTCGCTTGGAAATATTAGTACCTGACTTTCGGGGGAGAATGGACATCGCTCTTGAACGACTTTCTGTGTCGAGACCAGATGTTTTTAATCATAACTTAGAGACGGTACCAAGGCTTTACAAGAAGGTGCGTCCCGGTGCTGATTATGGATGGTCGTTGAATTTGCTTAAGCGATACAAGGATGAGAACCCTGAAGTTATGACTAAATCAGGATTGATGCTTGGTTTGGGAGAAAGTAGCGAGGAAATCAAGTGTGTATTAAAAGATTTACGAAAAAATCAAGTTGATATGGTTACCCTGGGACAATATTTACAGCCTAGTAGAGAGCATCTTGCTGTCGAAAAGTTTTTGCATCCAAAAGAGTTTGAGTCTCTTGGCTCTTACGCGGAAAGTCTTGGTTTCAAAACGGTGGCCAGTGGTCCAATGGTCAGATCGTCCTACCATGCTGATGTGCAGGCTAAATTTCTGGACGAATAACGCCACAACAAGTGCATTTCGGATTTTTGCGCAATCGGAGTTTTTTCCACTCCATGTATTTCGCATCAAATATAAGTAAGTACCCCGCGAGGCTACGTCCAAAACCTACAATAAGTTTGATCGTCTCAGTCGCCTGTATTGTTCCGATAACGCCTACAGTCACGGAGCCTACACCATTTTCTGCACAATTTAGTGTACCTTCTCCAGTATGCTCGTGTAGGCAGCGGTAGCAGGGACAGGAGTCTTGATTCGGATCGTAAACTAAGACCTGTCCCTCCAACCTTATGGCGGCTCCACTTACCAGAGGTGTTTGTGCGGCCACGCAGGCTTGATTAATGTCGAAGCGGGTTGCAAAACTATCAGTGCAATCGACTACAATATCGGCGAGCATCACCTCATTGGAAAGCATGTCCGAATTCATTCGGTCTGAAATACAGGATACTTTTATCTCAGGATTAAGCGCCTCTATAGCAGCACGAGCAGATTCTACCTTTGTTAGTCCGATTCGCTCATTCGTATGGATGATCTGACGTTGCAGGTTGCTAAGATCTACAATGTCATAGTCTGCTAGTACGAGATGTCCAACGCCAGAGGCTGCTAAATATATGGCTACGGGACATCCTAAACCACCAAGGCCCATAATTAGAACTCGGGAATTAAGTAACCGCTCCTGTCCGTCTATACCAATCTCGGGAAGCATTATCTGACGGCTGTAGCGAAGTAGTGATTCGTCCTTCATTTAATTCTCGCTAAAATAGTCCTAGGTCTTCCACCTAGGTCATCAAAAGTTTGAAAATTTCTATATCCATAGTCGACTAGCATTTGGCAAACTTTATTTCTTTGACGGTAGCCATGCTCCAGAGCCAAGATCCCATCCTCTACTAATAGCTTGCGTGATTCTTTGATTACTTCTCTCAGATCAGAAAGTCCGGAATCTGAGGAAACAAGAGCTTCGAGTGGTTCATATCGGAGGCTACGTAGGTGATTATCACCATACTCAATATAAGGTGGATTACAAATAATTAGGTTCATACTATTAGGCTTTATAGCCTCACACCAATTACCCTGAAAAAAAGCTATATTCGGAATGGTATGAGCATTTTTCTGGGCCACTTTAAGAGCGGGAGCACTGAGGTCATTCGCTATGACGGTCCAGTTACAGCGCTCACTAGCAAGCGTAATACCTATTGCGCCGCATCCTGTGCCGAGATCTAGCACTGTGATAGGCTTATTTGGTATTTGTTCGAGCGCTAGTTCAACCAGGCTTTCTGTCTCTGGTCGAGGAATCAAAGTGGTCTGATCTACTTCAAAATTACGACTCCAAAATTCTTGGTATCCTAATATGTACGCAATTGGCTCTCCGCTTATGCGTCGTTTTACCTTGCAGCGAAATTGCTTTTCCGCTTTTTTGCAGACGAAATCATTATTGTGAGCAATGATCCAGGATCGACTGCAACCAAGTACGGATCCTAATATTAATTGAGCGTCTAAAAGGGGTATATCCATAGCTCTAGCTAAAAGCTTACGGACAGTAGATGTCGATCTAATCATCAAGACCAAGCTTTCTTAGTTGATCCGCCTGATGCTCCTGCATCAGTTCGTTTATTATAGGCTCTAAATCTCCGGCTATAGTGTGGGTTAAACGATGTAGTGTTAGATTTATTCTATGATCAGTTACTCGTCCATCTGGGAAATTATAGGTTCTAATTTTTTCAGAACGGTCGCCGGTTCCAACTAAACTACGCCTTGTTTGAGCTTGGTCTGCAGCTTGTTCGTCTTTCGCTTTTTCGAGTAATTTTGCCTGAAGAAGGCTCATTGCTCGCGCTTTATTTTTGTGTTGAGAGCGCTCGTCTTGGCACTCAACTACAATTCCAGTAGGAATATGTGTTAATCGGACTGCGGAATCAGTTTTATTGACATGCTGACCCCCTGCGCCAGAAGCTCGAAAGGTATCAATACGTAGCTCACTTTTATTGACTTCTATTTCATGAATATCTTCAGTTTCGGGAAGCACTGCGACGGTGCATGCAGATGTGTGAATTCTTCCTTGTGATTCCGTTTGAGGTACTCTTTGCACGCGATGTGCTCCAGACTCAAATTTTAAGTTTGCATAAACATCTTTTCCAGAGATGCGAGCTATAACTTCCTTATAACCGCCATGCTCGCCCATGCGTTCGTTTAGCAGTTCGACTTGCCAAGTTTTCATCTCAGCAAAGCGGGTGTACATCCTTAATAAATCTCCGGCAAAAATTGCTGCCTCGTCCCCGCCCGTTCCGGCGCGGATTTCTAAGAATATATTGCTATTGTCGTTTGGGTCTTGGGGCAGAAGTAAAACTCGTATTTGTCGATCTAATGTGGAGATTGATACCTCTAGTTTTTTTGCTTCCTCAGTGGCCATTAAACTAATTTCTGGATCTACATCCCCAACCATTTGTCTCGCTTCTGTTAATTCCAACGCTTTTTTACGTCGTTCCCTGTATGTTAGAACGACAGGTTCTATTTCCGAATATTCCTTCGCGTATGAGCGAAAAAGCTTTTGTTTTGAGATAATATCGTTATCGCTTAGCAGTTCTCCCAATTCCTGATAGCGGTCAGTAAGCTGCTCTATTTTTCTTTTAAGGGTGTTATTCATAATCTATCGCTTATCCTCTAACAGGAAAATACTATCAATTACCTCCAGTAAGTCTCCGCCGTGAACACTACCTGCTTCCTTAATTTTTAGACTAGGATTATGAATAATTTTATTGGTTAATTGATTGGCTAGTTTTTCTATTACTGCCTTTGGGTCGTCGCCTTTCGCCAGATTTGCAAGAGCTTTCTGAATCTCTAGCTGTTTCAAGTTTTCATGGTGTTGACGAAAACGTCGTAAAGTATTCAGAGCCTCTGGGGATGGATCGTTATCTAAGTACTCTTTAACTAAACGATTTATTAGCGTCTCTGCTTTACCAGCAGCGTCTCTCCTCAGTTTGATATTTCCAGAAACGATATCTTGTAAATCATCAATACTGTATAAGTATACATCTTGTAGATGGGAAACCTCAGCTTCGATGTCGCGAGGCACTGCGAGATCAACCATAAAGATTGGTCTGTGCCTGCGCTGTTTTAGTGCTCTTTCTACGGTCCCTTTTCCTAGGACGGGTAATGTGGAACCGGTGGAAGATATAAGAATATCGCTACTTTCGAGTGCGTGGGCGATTGCATCAAGGTTTAATGCCTGTGCCCCGTGTTTTCTTGCAAGTGCTTCTGCATTTGCAAAAGTTCGATTACTAATCATGAGCTTTTTTACACCTGCTTTCCTCAGATGCTGAACAACGAGTTCAATGGTTTCTCCAGCGCCAATGAGTAAAGCGTTGCAGTCAGAAATATTAGAAAACAGTTGTTTTGCTAGTGCTACTGATGTTGATGCAATGGAGACTGTATTCTCTCCGATACCTGTTTCTGTTCTCACTGCCTTTGCGATTCTATTGACCGTTTGAGATAAGCTGTAGAGGTTTGAGCCAATAGTGTTATGAATTTTGGCTTGATTAAAGCAGTCTTTAACTTGTCCAAAAATTTGCGTTTCGCCAAGTACCATAGAGTCGAGGCCACACGCCAACCGCATTACATGGGAAATAGCTTCTCGACCCACAAACGAGTAGATACTTTTTCTTAGTTCTTCGATCGGAATACTATGGTACTCAGACAACCATTCGACTAATACATTGGGGTCTTGATTGTCTGTGTAGACCATTATTTCGGTTCTATTACAAGTTGATAAGATGGCGACTTCTTCATGGCGCCCTCCTTCTTTGATGGCTGGCAGTGCATCGGCTAGTTGATTGGAATCAAAAGCAATTCGCTCCCTTAGGGAAACAGGTGCTGTGCGATGATTTAGGCCGACTACTGTTAAATCCATTAAACTATGACCATTCCAAGATATCTAACTATCAGATGACTAGTCTGTTTAGTAAAAGTAGAATAGAGATCAATGTTCAGTAACTCTATATTAGGAAACTTGTGCTCACCACCTATTGTACGTCGGTTAATCAGCCGAATACATAGCTTGGTCTTTGGTTTGATAGGATCACGTACAATGAACAGTGGAAGAGTGCAATACCTAAGTATTATACACTTAATATTCGTACTAAGTTACATAACTGCCTGCAGTACAATCTCACCGGAAGAAGAAGTTGTCGAGGTAATCAGCCGAGATGAGTCTCAGCCTATGGTAGAGAGACAAAAGCCCAGTGCTGAAGATTATCCCGTTACGAATTTTGATGAGGATAATCTTTACGGTCTCCTTCTTGCCGAAATAGGTGGCTTTCGAGGAAACTATGAGCTCGCCTTAAAGACCTATGTTGACATCGCAAAAACTAGTAGGGATCCTGGTGTGGCCGCTAGGGCTACTCTTCTATCATCCTATTTGAGAAGTTACGAATCTGCAATAATCACCTCCCAAATCTGGGCGGAAGAGGACCCTAATAATATCGATGCCCATCGATATGCTGCAGATCAATTCCGAATAGCTGGCGACTTAAAAAGTGCAATTTTCCATATGGAAGCGATCAAGCGACTTGGCGGGCTTGCTAACTTCGAAGTTGTTGCTTTCCAAGCCGAAAATCTTGATAAAGCCGGCAGAGACTCCCTACTATCTACAATTTCTGTAATGTTAGAGGCTGATCCAGAGGATGAACAATTACGATTTTCGCGAGCGGTCTTACTAGAACAAAATGGCGATTATAAGCAGGCGCTCGAAATAGCAAATGACTTACTCGAGGGAAAGAGTGATTTAAACGTAATACTTTTAAAGGTTAATTCCCTTAAAGGTCTGCAGCGGAATACAGAAGTCGGTAAATTCTTCAAAACCATGCTGATGGAATTACCAGACAGTCGTCGGTTACGTTCGATTTATGCACAGTTTTTGTTTGAAGAGGGAAATCTAGAAGGCTCGAAAGAGCAGTATCGAACATTACTAGTAGAGTCTCCTAGTGACGGGGATATTTTGTTTCCTTTAGCGTTAATCTCCCTTGAACTTCAAGATAATGATGCAGCTCGGAGATATCTTGAAGATATGGTGCGCTGGAATCGTAGAGTTGATGAGGCACATTTTTATCTAGGGAGTATCGCAGAGAATGAAGGAGATTTAGAACAGGCAGTTGCAGAATATAGGCAAGCTGGTCGAGGGTATCAGTTTCTTCCAGCACAATCTCGGATCGCAGTAATATTAGCAAAACAAGGACTTATAACTGAAATGAGAGAACATTTGGACCTTAAGCGTCGAGAGTACCCAAATTTTTATGAGCAACTGGTTTTTCTTGAGGCCCAGATCTTGAGCGACAGGAACTATGAAGAAGAAGTTTTTCAGCTGCTAGACGAAGCCGTGTCAGCCAATCCGGATAGTTTAGACTTACTTTATTTCCGAGCAACCAAAGGGCAAAGATTTGGTAAACTGGATATCCTTGAGCGTGATCTTAGGTCAATTATAACTAAAGATCCCGTAAACGCGGATGCGCTCAACGCGCTAGGATATACTCTAGCAGACCTGACTGATAGACACGAGGAGGCTTTAGCGCTTATTCAAAGGGCTTTGAGAATTAAACCTAACGAGCCGGCATTCATAGACAGTCTTGGTTGGGTGTTATATCGGTTAAAGCGTTTTGAAGAGGCACTGATTTATTTACGTAAAGCTTTAAGTTTATTCCCAAACGATGAAGTCGCTGCTCATTTGGGGGAAGTACTCTGGGTTACTGGGGAGCGCAAAGAGGCAAGCAGGGTGTGGGAGGAGGCGTTAGAGCTTGCGCCAGACAGTGAGATCCTGAAAAGGGTGATCGAACAATTTATTTCGCCTTGACCAATTGAAGTTCTTTTTAGCATTTTTTTGTTTGCTCCTGCTGGGAGCTTGCACGAACCTTAGGATTTCTGAAGAGGTATCCTCAGATCGTTGGGGATTGAAGGGAAAAATGAACGTCAGATCCTCTCAAGTCAACTTTAGTGCATCCATTGATTGGTCGTATAGCGAGGATTATTTTTCGCTTATAGTAAGGAACCCTCTTGGCATGGTGATCGCTAAACTTGAAGGTAATGGAGAGTTACTCAAAATAACCTTACCCCCAAAAAGTGAGGAAATAATTTCGTCCAAAAATCTGCATCGCTATATCGGACATGATTTACCGCTTAACCATCTGCCATTCTGGGTTAAAGGACTTCCAAATCCTGATTATGACTTTATTGGTAAAGCGACTAGCTTTGATCAGGATGGGTGGAGTGTTAGTTATTCCCAATATCAGGATTTGTTGCCTCGAAAGATAACCTTTCAGAGAGAAGACCTGGTAATAACTTTAGTAATAGCGTCCTGGGTAGTCGACTTGTGAGATTGCGCTTGCCTGCTCCTGCTAAGCTAAATCTGTTTTTGCATGTTTTGGGTCGGCGTTTGGACGGTTACCATGAAATCCAGAGCGCGATGTGTTTCTTGCGTCTTGCTGATATTGTCTCATTCAGAGAGAAAAAGGACGGGATTCAAGTTCAAATGGCGGGTGTTAGGCAGGAAGATAACCTCGTTTTTAAAGCTGCATCGCTTCTCTCTGAGATTACTCATACCTCCGGGGTAGAAATCAAGGTGCGTAAAAGCATACCCATGGGAGCCGGTCTTGGCGGCGGCAGCTCTGATGCCGCGACGACTCTTCACGGTCTGAATCTTCTTTGGAGGCTTGGGATGCAGGAGAAAGATTTAGCAGAAGTAGGCCTTGAAGTGGGGGCGGATGTACCCTTCTTTCTCAGAGGGTTTAATGCATTTGTGGAAGGTATTGGTGACAAATTAACACCCCTTGATTTGGCAGAGGTTTGGTATGTAATTCTTTTTCCGAACGTCAAAGTCCCAACAAAGCAGGTTTTTCAAAGTTCTGATTTGACACGGGATACAAGTCCCATCACAATGTCGCGTTTTTTACAGAGTGGAATTCTGGGTAATGACTGTGAACCCGTGGTTCGCAGACTTTTTCCTGAGGTTGGGGTCGTTATCGATTGGTTGGGAGAGCATGGTACTGCTAGAATGACCGGCACCGGATCGTGTATATTCTTAGAAACTGATGATGAGGCTGAGGCTCGAGCGATCCTATCTCTAAGTGGTTGGCAGGGATTTGTGACAAGAAGTACAAGGCGATCTATGCTAACAGATGCATTAACACAGAACAGAAAGTCTTTTCAAAACTGAGCAAATGGGGTGTCGCCAAGTTGGTAAGGCACAAGGTTTTGATCCTTGCATGCGCAGGTTCGAGTCCTGCCACCCCAGCCATATTTTTTGGAAGAGGATTGTGGCCGAATTAAAAATCTTTTCAGGTAATGCCCACCCACTTTTGGCGGAGCGCGTTGTGGACCGTCTTCGTGTTGAGATTGGTGTCGCAGAGGTGGGTAGGTTCAGTGATGGAGAGGTTAGTGTAGAAATCCATGAAAATGTTAGAGGTAAAGATGTTTTCATAATTCAGCCCACATGCGCGCCAACTAACGACAACATCATGGAGCTAATTGTCTTGGCGGATTGTCTGCGTAGAGGCTCTGCCGCTAGAATAACCGCAGTAGTGCCTTATTTTGGTTATGCCCGGCAAGATAAAAGAGTTCGATCTGCCAGAGTCCCTATTACTGCTAGGGTGGTCGCGGATATGTTAAGTAGCGCTGGGATCGACAGAGTGCTGACGATAGATTTACACGCGGATCAAATCCAGGGGTTCTTTAGCATCCCAGTTGATAACATTTATGCCTCACCGGTGATGCTAATGGATATTGAGCAGCAGTCGTACCATAATTTAATGATTGTTTCTCCAGATGTTGGAGGGGTTGTGAGAGCACGTGCTGTAGCCAAGCAGCTAAATGATGCTGATCTTGCAATCATTGACAAACGACGACCTCATGCTAATGAGGCGGAAGTAATGAATATTATAGGAGATGTTGGTGGTAGGACCTGTTTAATGGTGGACGATATGGTCGATACCGCAGGGACACTTTGTGCCGCAGCGAAAGAACTTAAGAAAAATGGTGCGAGTCGCGTGGTCGCGTACTGTACTCATCCTATTCTATCTGGCAAAGCCATTGAAAACATTGAGAACTCCGCGCTCGATATGTTAATGGTAATGGATACCATTCCACTTAAAACCGAGGCTGTTGAGTGTCCTAAGATCAAACAACTTAGTGTAGCTGACGAATTAGCGGAATCAATCCGTCGAATTAGTAATGAAGAATCATTAAGTGCTTTATTTAGCAAGAGAATACAGCCTGTATTATTTTAATTTTATTACTTTCAATGGCGTTCACTGAGTGGTCGCAATTTGGTGTTAGCGCGTACTAAGGAGCAAAATATGGCAGATTCATTTAAGTTACAAGCCGCATTGCGTAATGATGCAGGGAAAGGTGCGAGCCGCCGCCTGCGGCGTGAGGGGGATCTTGTTCCTGCTATTTTATATGGTGCGGGGAAGGACCCTCAAAGTTTATCAATCCCTCATAAGGATCTTTATAAGTCATGCGGGGATGAAGCTTTTTTTTCACGTATCATTTCCCTTGAAGTAGGCGGTAAAAAGCAGGACGCTATCGTCAAGGACTTGCAAAGACACCCCTCCAAGGATCGGATTTTACATGTAGACTTTTTTAGGGTTCAGATGGATCAAGAAATAGTCGTAGAAGTTCCTCTGCATTTTCTCAATGAGGACACATGTGTAGGTGTAAAGCAAGGTGGAGGAAATATTTCTCACCCAATGACTTCAGTAGAAATTAGTTGCTTGCCAGGGCTCCTACCAGAGTTTATTGAAGTTGATATCGCCGATCTTGAAGTTGGTTCGTCGATTCATATGAGCGAACTTATCTTGGCGGAGGGATTAACCATCCCAGTATTGGCACAAGGTGCCGATTATGATCAGGTTGTAGTCGCCTGTAACGTGATGCGGCGATCTGAAGATAATGAGACTGCAGGCCTGGATCAGACAGGAGATGGTGATGAATCCCCGCAACCTGGGTCACCAGAGAGTGGTTCCTCCGAAGGTACCGATAACGAGTAGGATTAAAGAAAGTATCCTTTCGATAGTTGTTCAGGAGATTACGTGACCTCGCCCCTTGGCTTGATCGTAGGTATCGGTAATCCCGGACAGCAGTATGCCGAAACAAGGCATAACGCGGGAGCCTGGTTTGTGAGGGAATTGGCTGCCTCTCATCAGGGAGAATTCCGAGAAGAGAAAAAGTTTTTTGGATCCGTTTCAAGTATCACTCTTCATGGGAGAGAGCTAAAAATGCTGATACCTAATACTTATATGAATGAAAGCGGGAAAGCTGTTGGTGCTTTAGTCAATTTCTACAAAATTCCTCTTAAAAGAATCTTGATTGCGCACGACGAGCTCGACCTAAGTTCTGGTGTCGTTAGACTAAAAAAGGGTGGGGGCCTTGCTGGGCATAATGGATTGAAAGATATTTCCAAATGTTTTTCGGGTAGCAAAGAATTCAATCGGTTGAGAATTGGCATAGGTCGTCCTGACTCTGGTTTAGATATAACTGGGTATGTGCTAGGAAAACCATCTTCAGGTGAAAAAGTCCAAATTGATCGGTCGATAAAGAGTGCCCTGAATGTATTATCCTTGATGATCGACGGTGAATGGGAACAAGCTATGACCCAATTACATGGTGCTCCTAGTAAGGAGAATTTATAAATGGGCTTTAAGTGTGGCATTGTTGGTTTGCCCAACGTGGGGAAGTCTACTCTATTCAACGCCCTAACGAATGCTGGGATAGCAGCGGAAAATTTCCCTTTTTGTACTATTGAACCAAATGCCGGTTTAGTGGCTATACCAGATACCCGGCTGAGTCATATCGCCGAGATTGTAAAGCCTGATAAGGTAATACCAACCACCGTGGAATTTGTAGATATTGCTGGTCTCGTAGCGGGGGCGTCAAAAGGGGAGGGTCTTGGTAATCAATTTTTAGCGAATATTAGAGAAACAGACGCTATAGCTCATGTTGTGAGGTGTTTCGAGGATGATAACGTCACTCATATAGCAGATAAGATTGACCCAAAACGGGACATCGAAATTATTAATACTGAGCTACAGTTAGCTGACCTTGAGACGCTTGAGCGAGTAATAGAAAAATCGAAGCGAACGGCTAAAAGCGGTGATAAAGACTTGATAGCTCAACTGGAGTTTTTCGAGTTTCTTCAGTCACATTTGAATTTGGGTAAGCCCGCCAGAACCTTCATAGTCCCGAGTGAAATGAAATCGGTGATTCAGGATTTACATTTGATAACTATGAAGTCAGTACTGTTTATTGCCAACGTAGATGAGGATGGTTTTGAGGGGAACACCTATCTCGATACTGTAACTGAGTTCGCTGAGTCAGAATCCTCTAGTGTCGTTGCCATATGCAATAAAATAGAGGCTGAAATTGCAGAACTCTCAGATACGGAAAAGGATGAGTTCTTAAGGGATCTTGGAATGGAGGAGGCTGGTCTTAATCGGGTAATAAGAGCGGGTTATCAATTGCTTGGGCTACAAACCTACTTTACCGCGGGGCCCAAGGAAGCTCGAGCTTGGACGATAACACAGGGCTCCACTGCACCAAAGGCTGCTGGAGTTATACATACAGATTTTGAGAAAGGATTTATTCGTGCGGAAGTTATCGGCTACGAAGATTATTTGTCGGGTAATGGAGAAGCGGGTGCCAAAGAAGCCGGTAATTGGCGCCTAGAGGGTAAGGATTATGTGGTTGAAGATGGGGATATCATTCATTTTCGTTTTAACGTCTAATCTAATAGGCCTTGACAGAAAATTGGTGAAGCGGGAAAATCCCGCGCCTTTCCCGGGGAGGTTTCTCGGCAAGTCCTTCCTCGGGAGCTCATTGGAAAGAGTGAGGTGGCTCAAAACTATATTCTTCGAAACATGGCTATGTAGCTCAGTTGGTTAGAGCACAGCATTCATAATGCTGGGGTCCCTGGTTCAAGTCCAGGCATAGCCACCACGTTTTCCATTGTAACCGTACCATTACCTCATAACT
>MDTE01122172.1_pt1 | contig 32590 bp, 28 predicted proteins | sample 811231 | NCBI WGS metagenome assembly MDTE01 (sample SAMN05326651, study PRJNA326480) | marine metagenome | isolation source: seawater | place: Indian Ocean: Red Sea | collected 2010
CATTTTAGAGAACAAGTCTTTCCCCACAAACCTAATCGTACACTTTAATAATGAGGTAGATTTTGACGGCAAGTCGCTACATTTTACACCAAGATTTGGATTAATAAATGTAATAGACGGGCAGCACAGGCTTTTTTCATATATAGACGAATATCTTAACAAAGACAATGCTGAACAAAACTCAAAAAAATTAAAAAAACACTCAGAAAATCACCTAATAACCGTTACAGCTTATAAAAAACTGAGCCTGCAAAAACAAATAGAAACTTTTGTCAGCATAAACGAAAAACAAACACCTGTTTCAAAGAATTTACTTTGGGATCTGTACCCTGAGTTATTTAAAACAACTCATGAAGATTATTTTAAAGTTAAGATATCAGAGTTGGTAAAAAAACTAAATAACGACCAAACCTCTAGGTTGTATTTTAAAATAAGATATCCAAGCGCACCATATGGAAGTAAATCGGGACCGATTGACTTAAACACTATATGTAACTCAATAACATCTAATCAGTTGTATTATGGTAAAGCAAGTGAAGGAATGGTAGAAGGGGTCCTACACGGTCTTTTTAAGGCCAACCTTGAAATAGACCCTGATCAAGTTGACGAATGTATTTCCAACACTATAAAAACTTTTTTTGAATCTTCATACGAAATTTCTAAAACAAACTGGGACAACAAGTTTTACATGACAAACCAGTATGTGACATCGTATTTAATGCTTTTAAAATCAATAACAAAACACGTAATTACGAAAAAAAATATTATAAAAAACAAAAACGACTTAGACAATATTAAAGAATGTTTTATAAAATACTTAAAACCAGCACAGAAATATATTGACGAAATGGATAACGAGGAAATGAGGTTATTTAAAAAAGGCAGTTATGGTGCTGGGGGACCAAAAGGCATGTGGTTACAGATGATTAAAAAAATAAACAAAAAATATAATGAGTTTGAGGCAAAAGAAGTAGAAAATGAAGAAGACACAAAACATTTAGAAGATGTTCTCGAAAGATTGAGAAACGATGGAGAGTCAGAAATACTTGAAGCAAAAGAATCTTTTTTTATTGACGCAGACACTAAGCGCGCTAGCAAAAGAGAGGAAAAAAATGAAAAGATGACAGAAGACATAATAAAAACTGTTGTAGCAATGGCTAACGGAAGAGGAGGAGAAATCATATTGGGTGTGGGGGACCCAGCTAACAAAGCCTATGAAGAATGGACGGAAGTGGGATTAAACAATACAGACATGAGCGGAAGCATGACGCCAGACAAATATCAAAATAATATTAATTCTAAAATTAAAAGCACAGCAGATCCTGCACTACTTCATCGAGTTAAGTTAAATGCGTTTTTTAGCGGAGGAGATCACTTTTGTATTATAGAGGTTAAGCCGATTCCAGAACACATGATTGATAATGAGATGTTTTATACAATTAAAAACACAGCATATTATAGAAAAAACGGAATTACAGAGATGCTTGATGAATTGAGCAGAAAAGCACATAGGGAAGAAATGAGAAAGGCATTGTACCCGTAAAAGAGAAGTTTTTAAACAAAACCAATATCATCACCAATTTATTTTCTTTTCAACAATTTCAACCTCAAACCTTTTGTCTTTGATCTTCCTATCAATTTTACACCACCCAGATCTAACATAAATTTGAGTTGCACATTCATGAAATATTATTGAGTTAGTCATTCCAAAGCCAACAGGCACACCAAGGTCCTTGAATTTTACTTTAAAAGTAACCTCTCCACTAAATTTTGCCATTCCACCTCCCTCTCATCATTTCAGCATAAAGCCTTAAGCTGTTTTCATCAATAGGCATTTCTATTTTTTTTGTGTTTTTCACAAATCTTATTTGAAATTTTTTCTTTTTTTTCATTTTATTACAATTTAAATTAAACTGCAACAAGAGAATTTAGGATTTCTCGTTTTTTTGGGAGGAGCCCCGCATTCTAAACCACCGTGCAACGAGTGTGTCGGTTGGTACGCATTAGCGTTCTTGATGCATTATAAAGATATGAATAATTTTAAAAAAGCTATTCAAATCGACCAAAACCGCAATCAAAACAATAAGCAACTACATATCTGTCCTGTCCAGACAAGAACATCCTTTTTAGCCCATTAAAATCTTGTAAAAATCCTTGTATCTGAATAGGAAGCACATCCTCAAGTGAGCTTATAAAGTCTTCAAATTCCACTTCGCTATTGTAAGAAAACACCCTATAGTCTTCTAGCTCAAGTTTTGAAGCCATAGAATCAATAGCATCATCCAAGGAGCCTAATTTGTCTACTAAACCTAACTCAAGGGCAGTGTCTCCCCTCCAAATTCTACCGCCAGCAAACTTAAGAACATCAGCAAATTCCATATCTCTATTATTAGCAACCTTGGTGACAAAATTTTTATACATGTTGTCTGTATTTTCTCTAAACTGCTTGTTAAGATCTTCATTCATTCCTCTGCTTAAATCATAGACACTACCCGCCTTTGTCATGCTTACTCCGTCATAATTCATCCCAGCCCATTTTTCTAATGGAGAAAAGTCTGGAACAATACTGTAGACACCAATTGAACCGGTTAGCGTAGTTTCTTCAGCCCAAATTTCTTCAGATGTTGTCGTCACCCAAACACCTCCAGATGCAGCGATATCTCCCATAGAAGTTATTACTGGCCTTCCCGTTGATTGAAATTCCTCTAGAGCGTTTGTAATCATTGAAGAAGCATAAACATCTCCTCCAGGACTATTAACTCTCAATATAATACCTTTTACATTTTTGTCATCCCTCGCTTTGTTAATGTTCTTTACAATTCCGCCAGAACCAGCAGTGTTGAAGCCAATATTGCCAGTTACAATTGCCCCCTCAACATGAATAATAGCAATCTTATCTTTTACTTTACTTTTCGTGCCCTCATCTTCAAGGGTTGAAAGATATTCTCTTCCAGAAATTCCATCAGGATACTCATAATCCTTTTCTTTCTCTTCCTCTTCCTCTTCCTCGCTCTCTTCTTCTTCATCTTTTTCTTCTTCATCTTTTTCTTCTTCATCTTTTTCTTCTTCATCATCATTTCCATACTTTTCAATCATATAATTTCTTATCTCCTGTTTAGACATCAGCTTATCAACAAGGCCAATTGCAAGAGCCGTTTCATTGTCATTGCCTCCGTTTTCACTGACGAGCAAATGATAGTTGTCTCCGATATATTGAATTTTTCCTGATTCGAAACCCCTACCAGTTTCCATTTTTGTTTTATATTTTTCCCAAACTGGAGTTATAAACTCTAACCATGCCAGTTTATCAGTTTCTGACATATCGTTTCTTGTGTATCCTTCAGGACCTGATTTAAAATCACCAGCAGCATATACATTCATATTAACCTTAATGTTTTCAAAGAAATCTTTTTGATATTGTCTTACCCTACTGAATCCAAACGGACGGACGGAGCCATAGGAGTCCCTTTCTAAAATTATCTCGTTTGCTTGTGAAGCCAGAAGATAACCAGTAGTTCCCAGGCCGCTTGTAAAAGCAACAATCTCTTTGCCGTTTTCCCTTGCTTCGCTTAGGGCATCTGCTATTTTTAATGCAGAAGTGTAATAAGCTCTCAGGCCATCAACATCTAGATAAATAGCCTTAAGGTTGTCATCTTTACCGGCGCTATTAATAATTTTTAAAAGATCCTCTAACTCAATCTGATTAGTTGAACTTGCAAAAATCTCAAGATCTTCAAAAGGATCATCCCTTGTGATTGCTTTGTCCACAATTACTCCGCTTGGCTCTAAGTATAAAATTTTATTTTCAGTATCAATTTTTTCAGAATCAAACAAAGACCCTACAATGCTTAAAAATATTACCAACAAAAAAAAAGCAGTAATTATGTTTAAAACAACCCTCCTAAATTTTGAAAGGAAATTATCTATGTCCGAAAATGATTCTGCAGACTTAATTTTTGAGATAATACTTTTAATTTTTTCCATAATTGATAAACTTAAAACATCTTATTTTAAAAGTACTTAATAACTTTGTAAATTAAAACTTTGTACTGAAACTTTAGTTTTTATTTTTAATATATGGATTCAATTTTAGAAAAAAACTTGTATTTATTTAAAGAGCACGTAGGTTTTTTAAAGGCTCATAACAATTATGATATTTATGATCCTGAAAGCAAAGAAATGATTCTTCATTGTAGAGAAAAAAACTTGAACGCCTTTTACAAAATAGTTAGATTATTTAGGAATTATAAACGAATGACTCCTTTTGAAATTGAAATAAAAGGATTAGACGACAAAAAAATTTTAAAAGTGAAAAAAGGCTTTTCTTTTTTTCTTTCAAAAATTCAGGTTTTTGATGAAAACGATAATCTTGTCGGAATTTTTAAACAGCGGCTGTCATTTAATACTAATTTTGATATGCTGGATAAAAGAGAAAAACTTGTCTGTAAATTAAAAGGAAATTTTATTGGTTGGAATTTCAAATTTCTCAGAGGGGACACAGAAGTCGGACTAGTAACCAAAAAATGGGCAGGAATTGGAAAAGAAATGTTTACAAGCGCAGATAATTATATTCTTGAAATAAAAAATAAAGTTGAAAAAGACAGCCCGCTTAGGTTGTTAATTCTAGCTGCTGTTATCTGCATTGATATGGTTATCAAAGAATAGTTTTTGAGACGGAAAATAATTTGGCTCAAATATAAACGGTCTAATAACCCATTGCTGAACCATCTTTTCTTGATTCTGAAGCACCAAAATAAACACCTAATTCATTATCATACATAATTGCTTGATATCCTCCAAAAGCACCAAGACTAAAAACAAGTTTATGACCATATTTCATGAGCTTTCTAATTTCCTTGTAGTCAAACCCTGACTCTAAAGACAGCTCTCCTCCATCAAGCATTTTACCGCCGGTTGGTTGTTGGCTTGAAACATGTCTTATCCTTGGTGCATCACCCGCTTCTTGTAAGTTCATTCCAAAATCAATAAGATTTATGACAATTTGAGCATGACCTTGAGGCTGCATCGCACCGCCCATTAAACCAAAACTTACATACGGTTTATCATCCTTTGTAATAAAAGCCGGAATAATTGTATGGAAAGGTCTTTTTTCTGGTTCATAAACATTGTAGTGATCCTCATCTAGTGAAAAGAGCTCACCTCTATCTTGCAACATAAACCCTAGTCCTGGCGGAACCATTCCAGACCCCATTCCTCTGTAATTACTTTGAATTAAAGAAACCATGTTTCCATCTTTATCTGCTACGGTTAAATAAATAGTATCTCCATTTTCAATCTCACCAGCTTTTACGCTTCTTGCAGCTCTAGTTGGGTTTATTTCATTGCGTCTTTTATCCGCATATTCTTTCGAAATTAAATAGTCAACCGGTATTTTATTAAAGTCCATATCAGCATAATATTTTGCCCTATCTGCAAATGCGATTTTTTTTGCTTCAACAAAATGATGAATGTATTCTGCCGACCCAAATCCTAAAGATTTGATATCAAATTCCTCCAGTAGATTTAAAATTTGCAAAGCTGCAATTCCTTGACCATTAGGTGGAAGCTCCCACACATCATAACCTCTATAATTGGTTGATACAGGCTCAATCCAATCTGATTTATGGTTTTTTAGATCCTGATAAGACAAAAAACCCCCTTGGTCTTTAATAAAATCGGAAATAATTTTAGCTATTTTACCCTCATAAAATCCAGACCTTCCTTCATTAGAAATAATTCTTAATGTATTTGCAAGATCTTTGTTTTTAAATATTTGTCCCTTTTTAGGGGCAAATCCGTCAATTAAATAAGTTTCATTAAAGTTTGGATACTTCCCGAAATTTCTAGCAGAAATTCCTAAATAGTAAGAGACAAGTTCAGAGACTGGAAATCCATTTTCTGCATAATTGATGGCTGGTTCTAAAACTTGCTTCATATTTAAATTACCAAACTTTTCGTGCATTTCAAACCATCCATCAACACATCCGGGAACACTTACTGGAAGGGGTCCATATGCAGGAATTTTTGTGAAACCATTGTCTTTAAAATATTCCAATTTTAGATTTTTTGGAGATCTTCCGCTAGCATTTAACCCATAAAGTTTTTTGTCATTCTCAATCCAAATAATAGCAAACAGATCTCCACCAATTCCATTTCCTGTAGGCTCCATTAAACCAATTGCAGCATTTGCTGCGATCGCTGCATCTATTGCGTTGCCCCCCCTTTTTAAAATATCAATTCCAATTTGAGTAGCTAGCGGATGGCTTGTTGCCACCATTCCATTTTCTGCAATAACCTCTGATCTAGTTGAGAAAGACTCTCCTGTAATTCTATCCTGAGAATAAAATTGAAGAGATAATGATAACACAATTAGACAAAATATTTTTTTCATAATATTAATTTAATTTAAACTCAGCTACAACTGGATAATGATCAGATAAAAGCCCTGTTTCTTTATCATTATGTACTGAGGAATTCACACATTTTTTTGCTAATTCACGACTTGCCATTATAAAGTCGATTCTTCGTCTGTTTTTTTCTAATAACTCTATAGATGTATAATTTTTCAAAAGCACTTCTGCAGGAAATGTGAATCGATCCTGCGAACTAACAAACCGTTGTGTTACATCAATTAAGGGATAAGACATAAAAGAGGACATTACACTGTAGTCAAACTCACTATCAAGTAAGTTGTTATTAGCTTTATTATTTGAGTCACTCATTCGAATTCTTTCTATAAATTCAGGGCTTTCCATGTCTATATCACCATCAAAAGGCGAGTGGGAGTTAAAATCCCCCAAAACCACAAAAGACTTGTTTTCTATTGAAGCAATTTTCGATATTATAATGTTACTTTCCTTAACTCTAAAATCACGATCTTTAGGGCTTAAGTGTACAACAAAAAAATCGACACCAAAAGTCTCACAATGCAACATTCCATGCCAAAGACCTTCAAGAACCTTTTCTTTGATAACAATTGGACTCATAGAAGTCAGCCCAACAGAATGGCAATTGTCTTTAAGAATAACCGCATGATTATGCCCCCACTTTTTAGCGTCCTCAAGCAAGGTCTCTTGATCATAACCACAGAGCTCTTGTAGCGCAAGCACATCTGGTTTTTGATCAACGAGCCAATCAATTACACCGTTTTTACGATCAACATCTTTTCTAAAATCAAACCCATTCCAAATATTGTATGTTATTACCTTTAGGTCTTTATCCTGTGCATGTAAACCGGCGCTCAAAAAACAAAGAAATAGAATTAAGGTTTTTTTCATAATACTTTCATTAATTCATCAACAAATTAAGGCGTTATTATTAAAATTATGATATACTGCTACAAAAAGGTAATTTTTTAATAGTTATTTTCTAGGTCACAAAATTTCACAAGCAAAATGATAGGGTTTGTAAACACAGATTTAATAAATATTATTAGATTTAGAAGACAATTTATGTGACATGAAAAAACCTGTAATCTTTATACTCCTGATGTTTGCTTCTTTTGTTTATTCACAAGAGAATATTAAATATCAAAAACCCTCACAAGAAATTTTAGATCTAGTTGAATACGAAAGAGCCCCCTCTGTTCTATATGACGACAAGAAAACTCATATGATTTTTTTATACAGAGACAATTACAAGACGATTAAAGATTTATCCGCTAAAGAAATGAGGCTAGGAGGGCTGAGAATTGATCCGTCTACAAATATTGGAAGTAGAGTTACCTATTATAATAATGTAAAAATAAAAAACCTAAAAAACAGTAAGGGAGATATAAAACAAATTGAAGGTTTGCCAGAAAACCCAAAACTATCTAATATAAGCTGGTCGCCCAATCAAAAGAAAGTGGCTTTAACTAACACAACAAAAACAGGTGTTGAGCTGTGGGTGCTTGATGTTGAATCAGCAACAGTAGAAAAACTCTCTGATGCGACATTAAACGCAAATATTGGTGGAGTAATTACATGGAATACAGACAGCCAATCAATGTTTGTAAAAATGATTTCCAAAAACAGAAAACCACTAATTGACACAAACAGTGTAGTACCTGATGGACCAACAGTTTCAACTAATTTTGGCGCAAAAGCACAAAATAGAACATATCAAGACCTTTTAAAAAACAGCTCCGATGAACACAATTTTGAGCAACTTGCAACGTCGACTATTTTTAAAATTACTTTAAATGGAGATTCAGAAAAATGGCTAGATGATGCGATGTATAGAACAATATCTTTGTCGCCAGACGGAAGCTATGTAATGGTTTCTCAAATAAAAAAACCCTTTTCATATTTGGTAACATACAGCAGGTTTCCATCTCAAACGGACATATATAACATTGAAGGAGAATTAGTAACAAACCTTTTAGACACACCTTTAATTGAAGAGCTTCCAAAAGGAAGAATGTCAACAAGAACGGGTAAAAGAAGTTATAGCTGGAGAGCGGATGCGCCTGCAACACTAGTTTACGTAGAAGCTCTTGACGGAGGAGATCCTTCTATAAAAACAAAGTATAGAGATGAAGTGTTTCAAATAAATGCTCCTTTTGAAGGTGAAGGGACAAGCCTTGTTAAAACCAGAAACAGATATAGCGGAATAGACTGGGGAACACAATCAGCCGCTGTTGTTTATGACTATTGGTGGGACACAAGAAATAGAAAAGCATACATCTTTAACCCCTCGAATTCAAGCGAAGAAGTAAAGGTTTTATATGACAGAAACTACCAAGACATTTATAGCGATCCAGGTAGTTTTTTAAAGAAAAGAAATAATTTCAACAAAAATGTTCTTATGATTCATAAAGGGGGTGCTTATCTAAGAGGCGCAGGGTTTACAGAAGAAGGACAATTTCCTTTCATCGATAGATTAAACATATCAAACCTAAGAAAAACAAGGATTTATCAATCTATGTATACAGATAAGCTTGAAAATATTCAGGACTACGACCCTGTAAAAAAGGAATTAATTGTTAGAATAGAATCTCCTTCAGAATTTCCTAATTATTATTTTAAGAAAACAAATAGCAAAAGATTAACTCAAATAACAAGCTTTGAAAACCCGTTCAAAGAGCTCCAAAATGTTAAAAAACAAGTAATAACATATAAAAGAGCAGATGGGCTCGACCTATCGGGAATTCTTTACTTGCCTGTTAACTATGATGAAAATAAAAAAGAAAAAATGCCAATGATATTATGGGCATACCCTAGAGAATATAAAGACAGAAATAGCGCATCACAAAACAATAAAAATCCAAATAGGTTTACTTCACCTTATTATGGATCAATGGTTTATTGGGTTACAAAAGGATATGTTGTTCTCGATGACGCCTCGTTTCCAATTATTGGGGAAGGTGACGAAGAACCAAATGACAGTTTTAGAAACCAATTAGTTGCCAATGCGAAAGCAGCTGTTGATGCGGTAGATAAAATGGGCTACATTGACAGGGAAAGGGTCGCTGTGGGTGGCCACAGCTACGGAGCTTTTATGGTTGCAAACCTTCTTTCTCACAGTGATATTTTTGCTGCAGGGATAGCAAGAAGCGGAGCATACAATAGAACCTTAACGCCGTTTGGGTTTCAAAGTGAACAAAGAAGTTATTGGGAGGCTCCAGATGTTTATTATACTATGTCTCCTTTTATGCATGCTGAAAAAATGAAAACACCCTTATTGTTGATTCATGGAGAAGATGACAATAACTCAGGAACATACCCAATGCAAAGCGAAAGGTATTTTAACGCCCTTAAAGGACTTGGTGCAACAGCCAGGTTGGTAATGCTACCCAAAGAGAGCCATGGCTACGCATCTAAAGAAAGTATTTTTCATGTGCTTTGGGAGCAAGACCAGTGGCTTGAGAAGTATGTAAAAAATAAGCCTAAAATCAAACGAGAAAAAAATGAACTATACGAAAATTAAAAATGAACCGTAGATCATTTTTAAAAGACAGCTCAGTCTTAGCAGGAGGGCTTGGCCTTACAACAGTGCCAAACATTAAAGAAAAAACGCAACTCAACGAATCTCTTAACCAAGCTTTTGTAACTGTAGACCAACAAAAAGTTTCTTTTTTTTCTGATCAAATAAAGTCTAAGATTAAAGTTATTCACATTGCAGATACTCACTTGTTTATGGATGATGAGAGAGGTGCCCCCTTTCAAGAATACAGCAACCGTATGGCAAAAGCCTATAACCAAACTACTCATTTTAAAAACCTAAATAAAACAAACCCTAATGAGTGTTTTGAAAATACCCTTGCATTTGCAAAAGAAAAGAAGGCAGACTTAATTGCTTTAGTTGGCGATATTTTTAGTTTCCCGTCAGAATTAGCTATTGAGTGGGTGCTGTCTAAATTAAACGATGTCGGAATACCTTTTGTTTTTGTGGCCGGAAATCACGATTGGCATTATGAGGGAATGAAAGGAAGTTTAGAATCACTTCGTGATATATGGATAAAAAAAAGATTACTTCCTTTATACCAAGGCAACAACCCCCTAATGGCTGCTTACGATGTAAAAGGAGTTAGGTTTTTGGCAATAGATAATTCGACTTATGAAATAAATGAAAAACAACTTACATTTTTTAACAATCAAGCAAAAACAGGGCTGCCCTTAGTTTTAATGGTCCATATTCCTATGTATGCTCCGGGTAAAAACATTTCTTACGGATGTGGAAATCCAAACTGGGGAGCTTCATCAGACCGAAACTACAAACTAGAAAGACGACCCAAATGGCCAGAAAAGGGCCATAGTCAAACAACATTTGATTTTTATAATCTGGTTTTCAACACACCGAATTTGTTAGGGATCTTTACAGGCCATACACATAAAAGCTCAATTGAAATAACAAATGGAAAACCCCAAATTGTTTCTGATGATAACGCAAGTGGGGGTTACTTAGAGATAGATTTCTTGAATTACAAAAAAAGCAATTAAATTTAATTATGCAATTATACATAAGCTTTAGAGTTGTCGACAATAGCTTTCACACCTTTATATTAAAGAAAAAAATCAAGGAATACACCTATTTAGCAGCCATTGGATACGGTGGTGGCGGTGTCTATGAAGAGGTTTTCGCAAAACTTAAATATGATACTACTGTTTGGGGAAAAAACAATGAAACCGGATCCAGTTCAACAGGAATTCGTGGATATCTCTCCAGATGCGTAGGTGGGGGAGACTGGGACACAAAAATTAATGACATAATACTAAATGAAGAATATAAATTTTTTGACGTTAAGTCAGAAGATTTTTATGAAATGTCTATTGACGACCAACATATTCAGATCGACTTATTAAATGAAATGAGAAAGTATATAAATTGGGGCTATGACGAAGAAACTGACGAGGAATTTGACTTTCCGTTACTCAAAAAAGATATTGATTTATCCCAATTTGAAAAATTTCCAGACACCGAAACCTATTACAATGACAACTGGGATGATGATTTTTTAGAAATCTCAAGATCAGAGCTTTGGGCACTTACTTTAAGTTTTCCGCACATGATCGATAATTATTTATAATAAAGAGCTTTAAATTTATCAAGAATATGAACGTAAAAGGATTAATAAAGTCATGGATGTTTTTGTTGGGGATAGTCTTCTTAGGGCATATTAACTTATATTCTCAAAGCTATAAACCAACAAATACCGGGGAATTAATCGAGCACAAATATTATACACTTAGCTATATTGAAGAACACGAACAGGCAGAGTGGGTTCATTACCTTTTAACTAAAGACATGATTGAGGGAGTAGCGAAAAGAAAAGATAATTTTAAAGCAGATCCCTTAGTTTCAACAGGATCTGCTTCTCCAAAAGATTATGTAAAATCAGGCTATGATAGGGGGCATTTAGCTCCTGCTGCAGACATGAAAATTGATGATGTTTCAATGTCAGAGTCCTTTTACATGACAAATATGTCTCCACAAGCTCCATCATTTAACAGAGGGGGCTGGAAAAAAATAGAAGCCCTTGTTAGGGATTGGGCCACAGAGGCGGACATTTATGTTACAGTGGGCGGAATTCTTACAAAAGATTTAAAAAAAATAGGAGAGGGAGTTTCTGTACCAGAATACTTTTATAAAATTATATTTAATCCAAAAAACAATACAGTTATAGCCTTTTATACTCCAAACTCCAAGCTTGTAAATCCAATTGAAACCTATGTTGTTACTGTTGATGAAATTGAAAAAATAACAAAAATTGATTTTCTCTCAGATCTTAAAGACGAGTTGGAAGATGAAATCGAATCTTCAGTAAATAAAGCCAATTGGTCTTTTGATAATTAAAAAATTAGTAATTTAAAAACATGGAACATTTAAAGCAACTTGCAGAAAAGCTAGGAATTACAGTTGAAGAACTACAGGCTAGAATACAAAAGAATCAAAATGCTGAAAAAGATGCCATTGAGGCAAATGCAAAAGATAAAAGCAAATCATAATGGCAAAATTTAAAGTCACACAAGAAACGACAACTGTATGGCTCGAAGAAACCAAACAAGCAAACTTTGAATTAGAAGACGGAAGGGTATTGGGTATTAGGGTCATGGAAAATGATAACGGTGGAGAGACATATTATTGTTTAAAAGAAAAAGGAGAAGAAATATTTAAAAGAGAAAATTGGATAAACAGCTTTGATATGAATTGGGAAAGTGAAGACTTGAAAGCCCAGGCAGAAAAACTCTCATACTATGTTTTTGAAGGATATAAAAAAGATGAAGTTGTTGAGACAGATGATTTAGAAGATATCTGGCTATAAAACAACTAAATGCTTATGCTTTCAATTAGCTTTTTTACTTTTAAAAATACCTCTTCATGTGGTAAAATTTTAGAATCTGTGTAAATTAAAAAAAAACTTAACCCAGGAGATAGGCTAACAGAACCTGATGCAGCTCTAACCCCCTCCTTCAACAACCTTTTAATTCTGTTTCTATTTACTGCAGAGGCAAATATCTTTTTTGGCACACTAACACCAAAGGAGTTCTCACTATCTTTAAAATCATAAACTTTTAACATTAATCCTTCTTCTTTAATTACGAAACCTTTTTCAAAAATGGTTTCAATTTTCTTTTTGCTTTTCAATGGCTTAAGCATTATTCAATAGTGAAAGAATTATCAATTTGATTTACATCTGCAAGCGTTTTACTCGGATCAATTTCAACCTTTGTGATTTTCTTTTCTGTAATATCTTGAAATGAATACTCTGGAGAAGCCCATCCCCATGGCTTCATTTCAACTACATTTTCTTTATCAAATGATTTTAAACCATGCATTAAATCATTTGGTATATAATACAACAAGCTTGATCCGTCGTCATATGAAACTTTAATTTCTAATGGCATTGGCATTCTTCCCTTTCTTTTAATAGAAATAGATCGATTATCAAGTAGAGAAGAAATATCTAGGCCATAATCAATCGTGTTTGTAGTTCTAGTCCAGTCATTCAAATACCATTCAAGCTCCATGTCAGAAACCTTCTCAGCCACCCTTTTAAAATCATTTGGTGTAGGATGTTTAAACTTAAACTCGTCATAATATCTTTTTATGGTTTTGGCCATATTTTCTTTTCCAATTATATATTCAAGCTGCGCCATAAAAACTGACCCTTTGCTATATGATGAAGCACCGTAAGCAAAATTATAATCATACCTGTCTGAGTGGACTGTTTGAGGCTGTTCTAAACCTGAATTTACTAAAAGATAATATCTATCATAACTGCTTTTATGAGGAAACTCAGATTGATTTCCAATGACACTTTCTTCTGCTAGATGAGTTATATATTCTGTGAATCCTTCATCCATCCAAGGATGTTTTGCCTCGTTTGTTGCAAGAAGATGTTGAAACCAAGCGTGTGCTAGCTCGTGAGCAGTTACACCAAAAAGACTTGGATAAGGCCTTTCGCCCGTTATCATTGTACACATTGCATATTCCATTCCTCCGTCACCGCCTTGAATTACCGAGTATTGTTTCCATGGGTATGGACCTATATTTTCTTCAAAAAAATTCATCAATCCAACAGTATCATCTTGCAACCTTTCCCAGCCCTCTTCATTTGATTTGTAGAAAAAATGAATATCAACACCTGACGCAGATTGTTTAATGTCATGCTTGTATTCTGGATCTGCAGCCCAAGCAAAGTCGTGTACATTTGGAGCATAGAACTTCCATGTTAATACATCCCCCTTGGTTTTTTTGGTTTTTTCACCATATCCGTGTCCAATTTCATTAATGTTTTGTAGATAGCCTGTACCACCTACAACATAATTTTTGTCAATTGTAATATTTACTGTGTAATTTCCCCAAACACCATGAAACTCTCTGCCAATATATGGGTTGGGATGCCACCCTTCATGGTCATATTCCGCAAGCTTTGGAAACCATTGAGTCATTGTTAAATCAACCCCCTCTTTATTGAGCTTTCCAGACCTTCTAATTTGAAGCGGAACTTGCCCTTTAAAAACCATTTCAAGTGTTGTTTTTTCACCCGGCATCAACGGCTTAGCTAATCGAACAAACAAAACAGTTTCTCTTTCTTCAAAAATAGTGTTCTTGCCATCTTGTTTTAATGAAGAGATGTGTAGTTTTCCATAGTCTTTTTCTATAAGCGCAAAAATTCTATCACCAACCCTTCTGTCTGGGTCTTTTATTGTTCTTGACCTTATGTCCATTTGACTTCCAGGCTGAAATGCATTGAAAAATAAATGATAATAAACTTTTGATATTGTATCAGGCGAGTTATTTGTATAAATTAACTTTTGTTCTCCATCAAAAGTAAAATCTGAGACATCCATATTGATGTCCATTTCATATTCAACATGTTGTTGCCAGTAGTTTTGTGCAAATGATAGCTGAACAACAAATAATAGTAAAATAAACTTTTTCATTATAAATCTTTTAAACTTAAAGAGCCTCCAAATCTAATACCTTTTTCTGTTTCTTTTAGCGTAATTATTTCATTGTGAGCATCGTGTTCCATAAACAAACAATACTCTTTTTTAAAAGCCAGGTTCAAAAAACTCTTTTTTTCCTCCAAGGTAGTGAGGGGCCTTACGTCATAACCCATAATATATGGAAGAGGAATATGTCCGGCAGTAGGCAAAAGGTCAGCCATAAATACAACTTCTTTTCCATTATGTAAAATCTTAGGAATCATTTGTTTTTCAGTGTGCCCATCAACGAATAACACATCGAAGCCTAATTCATCATAATGGCTAAATCCAGGCGATTTAACATCTAGAAAACAAAGCTGCCCGGATTCTTCAATTGGAATCAAATTTTCTTTTAAAAAAGAAGCTTTTTCTCTTGAGTTTGGGTTTGTTGCCCAGTCCCAATGATTTTTATTTGACCAATATTTGGCATTTTTAAAAAGAGGAACAGATACATTATTGCTATTTAAAACAGTGGCGCCGCCACAATGATCAAAGTGCAAGTGTGTTAAAAACACATCAGTTATTTCATCAATTGAAAAACCAGCACTATTGATGGACTTAACTAGAGATTCATCACCCCAGGGCTTGTAATAATTAAAAAACTTTTCTGACTGCTTGTCTCCCATGCCAGCATCAACCAACATCAAACGAGAGCCGATTTCAATTAATAAACACCTGGCTGTTAAATCTATTAAGTTGTCAGAATCTGAAGGGTTGGTTTTTTGCCATAAAGATTTAGGGACAACACCAAACATTGCGCCCCCATCTAATTTAAAATTACCAGCATTAATTGGATACAGGTTCATATTATAAATGTAGTCAATTACTTAATTGTTAATCTCAAAACAGAGCAAACAGAGTTTTGAACAAATTTATCTCTTCCTCCTCCAAATAAGACATTAAGCCAATTATCTTTTTCCGGTGTACCAAGAATAAGAAGATCATAGTTTGCAGATTGCTCTGTAATTGTTTCTAAAGGATCGCTGCTTTCAATTAAGACAAGCTCGCTCTTACATTTTGTTTTAGAAATAAGAGAACCTGAGGCTATTTTAATTTTGTCAATTTCTTTTTTACTTGTTCCCTCAGGGACTATGTTGAGTAAGGTGAGCGTTGCGCCATATGAAATACATAAGTTTTCAGCAACCTCAATAAAAGCACTGTTTTTTCTTCCAGGTCTTAGGGCTAAAACAACTTTTTCAAAACTTCTAACACCATTGTCTTTATATAGAGCAAAGCTAGAATTAACATTTTGTAAGATCCAACCAATAGGATTACCAACCCAAATCCCTGAGCTTGCTCTTCCGTTCCAACCCATAACCAGCCATTTACACTTTCTTTCACCGGTTATGTTTTCAATAGAGTTTGCAACATTGTGAGTAGAAACACTTTCATAAGTAACATCGATTTTTAAAGAATGATTCAAGTTTAAAACACGTCTTTTAATAGACTCTGATTTTGGAGTGTCAACATCAATAGCTTCTAAAAATGTTTGATTTGGAGCCTCTACCAAATTGATTGTATTTAACTTACTCCCTTTAGTTATAGAGGAGGCTATTTCAACAAGCATTTCAGGAGAGCTTTCTTCTCCTAGCAAAGGAACGACAACTTGAGCATCCGTATTGACAACCTCCTTTAATTCTTTTCTTTTTGTTGAAGCTTCTTTTTTCGAACTAGAACCCTTAAATAAAAATGAAAAAATTCCATAGTTTACAATTACGCCACTTCTGTCAGTTTTACTTCCGTATAATAAAAAGATAAAAAAGCCAAGAGCAAAAACCCCAAAAACTGAAAGCAATGGCATAATTCCCAAAAATGTTAACAGCACAATTCCACTTACAATTCCAAAAATTTGAACATAAGGGTAAAGAGGCGACTTAAAAGATGGATTATACCATTGAGCATTTGTTTCTCTTAATACAATAACAGAGAGTTCGTTGAAAATAAACATAAGAACCTTAAAAGCGCTTGCGAGCTTTGCAATTTTTACAACATCAAGGTAAATTATAGCTAAAGCAATAAGTCCAGATGTGGTTAAAATAGCAGGAATAGGTGTCATAAATTTTGAACTTACAGAACCTAGAAAACCAGGCATTAGCCTGTCTTTACCCATGGCAAAAGGAAATCTTGAGGATGCAAGAACACCAGAATTTGCCATAGACAACAGGGTAATTACTCCAACAACACCAGCTATATAGCCAAAGGTATTTCCTCCTATTGATTGAAACAAAGTATGAATTGGTTTTATGTCAGTAGACAAAACAGAAGCCTCAATATTTCCGACCAAAACAAGAGCAACAAAAACATAAACCGTTGTAATTAAAAACAAAGAAATAATCATAGTCCTTGGTAGATTTTTTTCTGGATTTTTAATTTCACCTGCTACCGCCGCTATCTTTGTTACACCTGCATAAGAAATATATAAAAAAGCTACACCTGCAATAAAACCAGAACTTCCGTCTGAAAAAACAGGATCAAGTAACCTTGAATCAAATGAGTTTGCTCCTAGAAAGATTATGGCAATTAATGACACCACGCTTATTGAGACTATAACAAGCTGAGTTTTTTCAACTTTTTTAACCCCAAATACATTTAAAAGCAAAATAATTAATAATGCGATTAGGGCAATCCCTTTAGTTGAGCTTGCATCAACTTCAATCAATACATATAAATAAGCGCTTAAACCTACTAATGAAAAAGCGCTTTTTAATAAAAGAGATAGCCAAAGACCAATTCCCGCAACAGTACCAAACAGAGGTCCAAAAGCTCTTTCAATATAAACATAGGTGCCTCCAGATTTTGGCATTGCGGTTGCAAGCTCAGATTTAGAAAGAACAGCGGGTAAAATACAAATAGAAGCTACTAAAAAAGCAAGCCAAACAGAAGACCCAGTGATACCAACAGCCAGCCCAGGTAAAACAAATATCCCACTAAGCATGCCACCAATACTTACTGCAATTGCGCCAGGTAAAGACAATGTTCTTTGAAGCTTTTTCATCTGTTATAAATAAATATAAACCAAACCTTTAAATAATTAAACAATATTAATTTTAAAATAATATACATTTGATTAATTTAACATTGTGAAGAAAGTATTTAAGGCCTTTTTAATTTTTTTGCCTTTCATGGTGGGCGCTCAAAAAGAATATTTTCCAGACAACACTGGTGTAAAGGTTGTTAATGAGCCTTATAAAGTTTTTGTTAATGCTACAATCGTTGTTAACTCTGAAACAACAATTCAAAACGGAGTGTTGATTGAAAGAGATGGAAAAATAATAGACGTAGGTAACAACATCAAAATACCGAAAAATTCAGTAATTATTGACAAAAAAGACAATTTTATATATCCTTCATTCATTGAAACAACCTCTTCGATGTCAATTAAAGAAGCAAAAAGACTCCAATACTCAACTAGAAGCGCAATGTATGGTCCAACGAGAGAAGGGTTTTACTGGAACGATCACATTCTAAGTGATTACAATGCGTTTAGTGATTACTCTTACGACACAAAAAAAGCAAAAGAGCTGAGGGCTTCTGGCTTTGGAATTGTTAATACTCATAGAGCAAATGGAATTCACAGTGGAACAGGAATTCTATTGGCTTTAAGTGACTCTTCCAATGAAAACCAAAGAGTATTATCAAACAAAAGCTCAGAGTTTTATTCATTCAAAAGAAATGCCTTATCTAATCAGTCATACCCTACCTCAATTATGGGAAGTATGGCTTTAATTAGGCAGTTTTTTTATGACTTAGACTGGTATTCTCAAGGCCTAGCTAAAAACAAAGACTATGCTATTGAAGCTGCTATAGAAAACGCTTCATTGCCAAAAATTTGGAATACCGGCTCTGATCTGAATTTTTTAAGGGCTTTGAAAATTTCAAAAGAACTTAATATTCCTTTTGCTGTTGTTGGTTCTGGATTAGAATACATGGACATTGATCTTATATCAAAGTTTAAAAACAACTTCATTATTCCAATTAACTTTCCAGCAGCATACGATGTTTCAGACCCTGACTTAACAAAGAAAATTAGTTTAGGCTCCTTAAGAGAATGGAATCAAAGGCCATCAAACCTTTTTTTGCTAGAAAGCAATAACATAAACTTTTCTATAACTTCTGATGGTCTAAAAAAGAAGGCAGATCTTCTTCCCAACATCAGGATGGCTATAAAAAGGGGCTTATCAAAAAAAGCAGCACTAGAGGCCTTGACTGTGAACCCTGCGAAAATTCTAAATATTGATGGAGTTACGGGAGAGTTAACAAAGGGATCTTTAGCAAATTTTTTAATTACCTCAAAGCCTATTTTTGAAGATAAAGTTGATATTTATGAGAATTGGGTGTTAGGAGTTAAACATGTAGTCAAAAAAGAAAAGACAATTAATAAAAACAATAATGTTGCAGCAAATGACAGTATTAAAGAAAATCCAATAAAAACAAAGGAAATCGATTTTGTTCCTGTGACTTATCCAAACAAAGCATATGGAAATAAAACAATTCCTAGATCTGAAAACTTAATAATTCGTAATGCAACAGTATGGACCAGTGAAGAACAAGGGGTTTTAAATAACACAGATGTAGCTGTTTCAAATGGATTGATAGTTGCAATTGGAAAAGATTTGAAAAACAATAATAATTCTAGAGAGATTGATGGAAAAAACAAACATCTAACAGCAGGAATAATTGATGAGCACTCTCATATAGCAGCTTCTTCCATTAATGAGTCTGGCCACAATTCATCCGCAGAGGTTACAATTGAAGATGTAATAAACCCTAATGACATTTCAATATTCAGAACTCTTTCAGGTGGAGTAACAACAATTCAGATTTTACACGGATCAGCAAACCCCATTGGAGGCCAGTCCGCAATTGTTAAATTAAAGTGGGGCGAAACAGCTGAAAATATGCTAATGAAAGACGCATCTAAATTTATTAAGTTTGCCCTTGGTGAAAATGTAAAACAATCCAACTGGTCTAGTTATTCTAGATTCCCACAATCAAGAATGGGTGTTGAGCAAGTATATGTTGATTTTTTTCAAAGAGCAAAAGAATACGGAGAAAATTGGGAGGCGTATAATTCCTTAACCAAAAAACAAAAATCTAAGTCCCCAAAACCAAGATATGACATTGAAATGGAAGTCATTCTTGAAATATTAAATGGAGAAAGACACATTTCATGTCACTCCTATGTTCAGAGTGAAATTAATATGCTTATGAAAGTTGCAGAAAGCTTTGGCATCAAAATAAATACATTTACTCATATTTTAGAAGGCTACAAAGTTGCCACCAAAATGGCCAAACATGGAGCTGGCGGAGCTTCTTTTTCAGACTGGTGGGCATTTAAATACGAAGTAATTGATGCGATTCCTTATAATGGGCCAATTTTAACTGAGGCAGGAGTAACAGTTGCATACAATTCTGATAACGCAGAAATGATGAGAAGATTGAACCAAGAAGCTGCCAAGGCAGTGAAATACGGGGGTCTATCAGAGCATGAGGCATGGAAGTATGTAACAATTAATCCTGCAAAACTCCTTAGAATTGATGATAAAGTTGGAAGTATTGCAGTAGGTAAACATGCAGATCTTGCATTGTGGTCTCACAATCCTTTATCAATTTATGCAGTAGCTGAAAAAACAATAATAGAAGGAGCCATTTTCTATGACTATAGTAATTTAGAGACTCAAATCCAGCAAAATGAAAAAGAGAGAGAGCTTATTATATCTCAGCTAAAAGATGCAAAAAAAGAAGGCGCTAAAACTCAACCTGCACCTGTAGAAGACAAGAGATATTTAGTATGTGAAACAATAGATATAGTAGACGCAAATGAGTAACAGACCTTATTTAATAATATTGATTTTAATGTTTTTTGGAGTCAATCTGGCACAGCAGACTCCAGCAAAAAAACAAACCGAGAGTATATTAATTACTGATATCACTTTACATGTTGGTAATGGAAAAATATTAGAAAATTCGTTTGTTGGTTTTGAAAACGGTATTATTAATTATATTTCGAGCTCATATCCTCAGTCAGATTATGATATAGTAATTGACGGAACCAATAAACACGTTTACCCGGGTTTTATTGCAGTAAACACTAGTTTAGGCTTAGGAGAAATTGATGCTGTCAGAGCTACAATAGATGAAGATGAAATTGGAGATTTTATTCCTCATGTAAGATCAATTATAGCATATAATGCTGAGTCAAAAGTTGTTGAGACAATGCGAATGAACGGTGTTTTATTGTCTCAAATAGCTCCAAATGGAGGAATAATTAGCGGCTCCTCTTCTGTTGTTCAATTAGATGCCTGGAATTGGGAAGATGCAGTTGTTCGTTATGATCAAGGAATCCATCTTAATTGGCCATCACTTTATTCTAGATCTGGATATTCATATTACCGAGGACCATCTACTGTAAAAAAGAATGAAAAATATGAGTTAGAAGTTGAGAAAATTAAAAACTTTTTCGATGCTTCTAAAGCATACTTGAGTGAGGAAAATCCTAGCCCAGTAAGCTTACCATACAAAGCAATGGGAAGAATTTTCAGTGGAAATGCAACTCTTTTTCTGCATGCTGATGATAAACAACAAATTCTTGATGGCATAAAGTTTCTACAAGCTCAAAAAGTAAAAGACATTGTTGTTGTGGGAGGTGTAAACTGTTTAGAAGCAGGCGATTATTTAGCTGAAAATAATATCATTGTTGCATTAAAGCAGCCACACAATCTACCATCAATGGAAGATGAAGATGTGAAATCAAGATTCCGACTTGCTTCTGAATTAGTGAAAAAAGGTGTCACTATTTCTATTGACGCAACAGGAGAAATGACTAGGATGAACACTAGAAACCTACCTTTTTTTGCAGGAAGCTTTGCTGCTTATGGTCTAGAAAAAGAAAAAGCGGTAGAGTCAATAACATTAAATGCGGCTAAAGTTCTTGGTATTGAAGATAACTACGGCTCTCTTGAAATCGGCAAGAGCGCAACATTGTTTATATCAAATGGAGATGCTCTAGACATGAGAACAAATGACTTAACACACGCTTTTATTGATGGGCGTGAAATATCTCTTGATACAAATCAAAAAAAGCTGTGGAGGAGATATAAGAAAAAAGTTGAGGAAGAGAAGAATAATTTTTAAGCTGTTTTAAACAAACTCTAGTCGTTTAATTTTAGCACCGCCATAAAAGCCTGTTGAGGAATTTCTACATTTCCAATTTGTCTCATTTTCTTTTTCCCTTTTTTCTGTCTTTCTAGAAGCTTTCGTTTACGTGTTATATCACCTCCATAACATTTTGCAGTAACATCTTTTCTTACCGCTTTTATGGTTTCTCTTGCAATGATTTTCGCACCTATTGACGCTTGGACAGGTATATCAAATTGTTGTCTAGGAATAAGCTCCTTGAGCTTTTCACAAATCTTTTTGCCCATAGAGTAAGCATTGTCAAAATGAATTAGAGCTGAAAGTGCATCTACAGGGTTGGAGTTTAACAAGATATCCATTTTTATTAATTTGGACTTTTTAAAGCCTATTGGTAAATAGTCAAAAGAAGCATACCCTTTAGATATAGACTTCAACCTATCATAAAAATCAAAAACAATTTCAGCTAGAGGCATGTCAAAAGTTAGTTCAACCCTTTCGGTTGTTAAATATGTCTGATTCTTAATCTGTCCTCTTTTTTCAATACACAGGCTCATAACATTACCAACAAAGTCTGATTTTGTTATAACAGAAGCTTTAATATAAGGCTCTTCAACCCTGTCTAAATGAGTAGGCTCAGGGAGATCAGATGGTGTATTTACAATAATTTGTTCATCAGGATTTTTCTTAGTGAACGCATGGTACGAAACATTAGGAACTGTTGTAATTACAGCCATATCAAACTCTCTTTCCAACCTCTCTTGAATAATTTCCAAGTGAAGCATCCCTAAGAAACCACAACGAAACCCAAAACCAAGAGCTGAAGAATTTTCTGGACTAAATACTAATGAGGCATCATTAAGTTGAAGCTTTTCCATTGATGATCTTAAATCTTCGTAGTCGTCTGTATCAATTGGATAAATTCCTGCAAACACCATAGGTTTTACATCCTCAAACCCTGATATAGGATCCTCAGTTGTAGATTTAGCATCAATAATTGTATCCCCAACTTTCACCTCTTTGGCATTTTTAATTCCTGTAATTAAATATCCTACATCACCACAAGAAATTTCGGTTTTAGGCTGTTGTTTTAAGCCTAAATTACCTACTTCATCAGCGTTATATTTGTTATTGGTTGCAAAAAACTTTATCTCTTGCCCTTTTCTAATTTTTCCAGAAAAAACCCTAAAGTAAATTTCAATTCCTCTGAAAGGATTGTATACAGAATCAAAAATTAAAGCCTTTAACTCATCATTCCCTTTATTTTCTGGAGCAGGAACCCTTTCTATAATTGCGCTAAGTATTTCTTGAATTCCCTCTCCTGTTTTTGCAGAAGCTTTTATTATATCTTCAAGACTACATCCCAATAAATCAACAATGTCATCAGAAACCTCTTCAGGCTTTGCAGATGGTAAATCTATTTTATTTAACACAGGAATGATTTTTAGGTCATTTTCTAGAGCTAAATAAAGATTTGAAATGGTTTGGGCTTGTATACTTTGTGCGGCATCAACAATCAACAAAGCTCCCTCACAAGCAGCAATGGATCTAGAGACTTCATAAGAAAAATCAACATGGCCTGGTGTATCAATTAAGTTTAAAACATATTTTTTGCCATGATGCTTGTAATCCATCTGTATAGCATGAGATTTAATTGTAATCCCTCTCTCTCTTTCAAGATCCATGTCATCTAATAATTGGTCTTGTTTTTCCCTGTCGGTCACAGAACCAGTTTCGTCTAATAGTCTGTCTGCCAAAGTACTTTTCCCGTGATCAATATGGGCGATTATACAGAAGTTTCTAATGTTCTCCATTAATTAAGAACAAATATAATCCAATTAATCCCGTTATCTCATAAATTTTAATAGTTTAAATTTGTCATGTGTAAAACTAGAAATGGTTAAAATAGGTAACATAGAATTAGGAGAGTTTCCTCTTTTGCTAGCTCCAATGGAAGACGTTAGTGATCCTCCTTTTAGAGCTCTTTGCAAGGAGAATGGAGCAGATGTTGTATATACAGAATTTATATCTAGTGAAGGGCTTATTAGAGATGCGGCAAAGAGCGTTATTAAGCTTGATATTTATGAAAAAGAAAGGCCTGTCGGAATTCAAATTTTTGGAGCTAACCTTGACTCTATGCTCCAGGCTGTAGATATTGTTGAAAGGACAAACCCTGATATTATTGACATTAATTTTGGATGTCCTGTTAAAAAAGTTGTTTGTAAAGGAGCTGGAGCCGGAATTTTAAAAGATATTGACAAGATGGAGATGCTAACAAGAGAGCTTGTTAAAAGAACACACTTGCCTGTAACAGTAAAAACTAGGCTTGGTTGGGATGAGAACTCAATTAAAATTGTTGAAGTTGCAGAGAGAATTCAGGATGCTGGCGCAAAAGCAATAGCAATTCATGGGCGAACAAGAGCTCAGATGTACAAAGGATCAGCAGACTGGACTAAAATAGCAGAAGTTAAAAACAATCAAAGGATGAAAATACCGGTTTTTGGTAATGGCGATGTTAATTCCCCTGAAAAAGCTGTTGAAATGAGAGATGATTTTGGTCTTGATGGAGCAATGATTGGAAGAGCAGCTATTGGATATCCATGGTTTTTTAATGAGGTTAAACATTTTTTTAAATACAAAACCCAAAAAGAACAACCTTCTTTATTTGAGCGAATAGACATGGCTGAAAGACATTTAAAAATGTCAATAGACTGGAAAGGCGAAAAGCTTGGTGTTTTAGAAACAAGAAGACATTATTCAAATTATTTTAAAAATATTCCTGATTTTAAGCAGTACAGAACTCAAATGGTAACCTTAGATTATCCCGGAGAGCTGTTCGAACTATTTAATAACTTGAAACGTGAATTTTCTCACGAAAAATTTTTTATCTAAAATTTAATTTTTTTATGTGGAATGAGCTATTACAGAGGAAAATATAACGCAAGTGAAGAAAGGCTATTTAAATTAAGTAGATCAAAAGTTGAGTCATTTATAAAATGCAAAAGATGTTTTTTTCTGGACAGAAAATTAGGAATAAGTCAACCCGATGGATTCCCTTTTAATTTAAATTCAGCTGTAGACAACCTTCTTAAAAACGAATTTGATTATTACAGAAATATTCAAAAACCACACCCATATATTTCAAAGATTGGAATTAATGCTGTTCCATTTCAACATAAAGACATTGAAAAATGGAGAGCAAATTTCACTGGCGTTTCATATGATCATTTAGATTTAAAGTTTCATTTGTTTGGAGCAGTAGATGATTTGTGGATTAATTTAGATAGTCAAGAGCTTATAGTTGTAGATTATAAAGCGACATCAAAAAAAGCTGAAATAAATATTGATGCCCCATGGCAAATGAGCTATAAAAGACAAATGGAATTTTATCAATACCTTTTGAGAAAGAATGGATTTAAAGTATCAGATATTGGTTATTTTGTTTATTGTAATGGAATTAGAGAAAAAGAAATGTTTGATGAAAAACTAGAATTCAAAATTAGTCTGATATCACATATTGGCTCTGATAATTGGGTAGAGCCAACTCTTTTAAAAGTCCACGAAACACTTAATCAAAATAATATTCCAGAACATAATCAAAATTGCGATTATTGTTTATATCAAAAAGCTACAAAAAGCACCATGTAGTTTTAGAATTAAAATACTAAGACTAAACTTAAAAAAATTAAAATATTAATAGAACTAGCAACTAACATAAAAGATGGAGAAGAATTTTCTAACTCAAAGTGAATTACAAATAGTTGAAGACTATGCTGATAAGCTTTTTAAAGACATTGGAATTGATGTTGAATTTACATATCATTTTTTCAAAAGAGTAAATGATCTAAGAAACAAAAAGCAAATAACTAAAGAAGAGTTAATGGAATTGTTCAAAGACACAAGACAGAAATTTGGTTCTAAAATTGAGGAGCTTGGAGCAGATGCTCAGGCTGTTCTTCACGATATAGACAGTAATATTAATATGCCTTTTGTTCTCAAATGGGATGGTAAAGAACTAGATTTAATAGCTAAAACCGTATTAAGAAAAAAGAATTTTTTAACTTCAAATAAAAAATTTTCAGTTTAAAATTATTAAAGAAATGAGCAGGAAAACTCTCCTTATTGGACTTCTTTTCTTTTTGACAAGCTGCGAGTTAATTATAATTGATACATTTTACAGACAAGAAGATTCTTTTTATGCTGTAGCATTTGAATATTTGGAAGAAAGTTATTATGACTCGCTTGGACAAAATGAGGGGGGATACTATGGCGGTGGGTATAATGAAGAAGATGAGTTTTTTGAAGGACATGACACCACAGGTGCTGATGAAAGCATCACCAAATTAAATGATTTGAATCCAAATCGTCAAGAGATTAGCTTTCCTGAGCAGCTAATTGACGCTTATGTATCATCAAGTTGTAATGATTATGAAGGTTTTTTAAAAGATGCAATTTATTTTGAGGCAATTGAAGATGAAAATTCCTCAGTTGGGGACATAAATAATCCATTATTCTTAAAGACAATTAAGATCACACGATTAGATGACTTACAATATTTTGCAACACCAGATAAAGTTTTTAGAGATATTTTAACTGGAGAAATAATAATTCAAATGTCTATATATAAAAGTGAATCTGAAAGTACAAATCCTGTTACTGTTACTAATCTAATTATAAAAGATTCTTTTGGAGAACTAACAATAAAAGAAACTTTTCTAGTTGAAACGATTGATTATAACGAAGATGGTATAGTAGATGAAAATGATAAAATTGAATTAATTGAAGAAGGTATAATTAATGAAAATGATAAAGAGTTGAATCTTATTCTTATAGAAAAAGGGACAATCTGTATTAGCCCTCCAAAAAAACCTGAGCCAAAACCTAAGCGAACTCAGCCCAGAGTTCTAGATAGCGACAATGATGGTATTCAAGATTCTATAGATAATTGCCCAAATATATATGGTTCTATTTCTGGAGGCGGGTGCCCTGACAAGGATGGTGATGGGATTATTGACTCTAAAGATAGATGTCCAGAAAATTCTGGCTCTGAAAAGTTTTCTGGATGTCCTGATTCAGATGGTGATGGAATACCAGATTATAATGATGATTGTTCATATGAACCGGGCTCAATAAATAATAAAGGCTGTCCTGAGCCTGAGGCTCCTGCTAATACTGAAGTCCCTTTTGCAATAGTAGATCAAGTTCCTTCATTCCCAAGCTGTCAAAACAGGTTTAATTCAAACGAAAAATTAAGAGAATGTTTTAACAAACAAATACAGAAGCATATTTCAAGAAATTTTAGATACCCTGAAATTGCACAAGAAATGGGCATACAGGGAAGGGTATTTGTTACTTTTATAATTGATGAATATGGTGAAGTTAAAAACATCAGAACTAGAGGACCAGACCAAAATCTTCAAAATGAAGCATATAGGATTATACAAAAATTACCAAAAATGCAGCCGGGTATACACAAAGGAATAGCAGTTTCGGTTCCATATAGTATTCCTATAACTTTTAAATTGAGATAATAGTTTTTAAGAGTGTTAAGAAAGCTTTTTTACTGCGCCTGATGAAATAAAAGAACTTACCACAGCTACAATAGAGGCAGTCAATAAAATAATAAAATAGTTGATGGTCTTTATTTCAACAGGGTAGGCTAGCCCCATCTCGCCAACAGAGATAAAGCCAGTGTTTTTTTGAATTAGAATAATAATTGTTCCCACAACTAACCCAAGGAATACTCCAATTGTATTTATTAAAATACCGTTTTGAAAAAAAATATTTTGGATACTAGATTTTTTTAACCCTAAAATTCTTAAAGTTTGAATATCCTTTTCTTTTTCTATAATCAACATAATTACAGTGCTAATAACATTAAAAGAAGAAATTATGATGATCATAATCATAATTAATATTACAACCAGTTTTTCACTTTGAATCATTTTGAAAATCGTTTCATTTATTTCATCACGTGATTGAACTTTATAATCGGTAAAATATTCTTTTAGTTTTTCTTTGAGTTTTTTGTTTTTTCTAAAATTAGAAAAATACAGATCAGAGTAAACATTAGATTCTAAGCCCATAAGCTCCTGAACAACAGAAACATCTGCAATAATTATATTTTCTTGATCATCATTTCGAGTTGTAAATACACCATCTGAAAATAAAATCTTACTGTTTTTATAAGGTCTAAAAAGCAAATCTGGATATTGAGTGTTTAAGAAGTAAATATTAAAAGCGCCAGAAATATTAAATAAATTAAGATTAAGTTTATCTGTTAGAGAATAACTTGTATAGCTGTTGTAATCATTAAGCTCAGAGTACTCTCCTACGTTAACTAATTTTGAAAAATCAACTACTCTATTAAAATTTTTGTCAACTCCTATTATCTCCGCATAATTTATTTCGCCATTATTTTCAACTAACACCTTAGTTCTTAAAATTTTGGAAATTGTATCATCCATCTCTGTCAAAAAAACAACATCTTGTTGAGTTAGAGCTATAAGGCCCTCATCGTATTTAGTAATTTTGATTTCGGGATCAAAAGATTTAGAAAACTGTAAACTGTAGGATTCTAAACCAGATAAAACAGATAAAATTATAGTAAAAGCAAAATATGAAACACTTAAAACAAAGACTGAAAATAAAGAAATAATAGAAACGATATTAAACCTTGTTTTTGAAAAGAGATACTTTAATGCTAAAAAATTAGTAGGTTTCAAACTTTCATTTAATAGGGTTATCTCCTTCTTTGAGCGCTCTATCGATTTCGTCAATATAGTCTAAAGAATCATCAATATAAAATTCAAATTCAGGAATAATACGGAGCTGGTTTTTAGCCAAAGAAGAAAACTTTTTTTTTACTTCTAAGCTTTTTTTTTGTAAAAATCTAATTGACTTTGAAGCCACGTTTGATGGAAAAACGCTTACATAGATTTTTGCATGCGAGAGATCAATTGAAACATTTACTTTAGTAATACTTATCAAAAGATTATGCCTTGTGTGTTCCCTAAATAAAGCTTGAATAATATTTGATAAATCTTTTTTCAGCAAAGAGCTAACCTTTCTTTGGCGTTGAGTTTCCATTTGGCAGAAATTATATTTTAGTAATTCTTAGTGTGTTTACCTGACCTTTTTCATAAATAGGCATTGCAGCAAGATTGATTACATAATCACCTTTCTTGATGTATTTAAGGCCTAGAGCTAAGGAATTTACCTCTTCGACAGTTTTATCAGTGCTTTCAAAGTTGTTATAGTAAACGCCCTTTACTCCCCACAGTAAATTCATCTGGGTTAAAATCTTTTTATTAGAAGTAAAAACAATTACCAAAGAGTTAGGCCTCCATGAAGAAATTTGCCATCCAGTATATCCGCTATTTGTTAAAGTACAAATACCGGAAGCACCTATTTCGTTAGCAATTGTTGCTGCGTTTTTACAGATGGATTTTGTTATCAACCTGTCAGATTTTATCTCAGGTAAATCAACTGGGATTTTAATTAATGGAGAATCTTCAACTCCATGAATAATATCCCCTATTTTTTTTACTACCTCACAAGGATACTTTCCCATTGAAGTTTCACCTGATAGCATTATTGCATCAGCACCATCCATTACTGAATTAGCAACATCATTTACCTCAGCTCTTGAAGGAGTTAAACTATCAATCATTGACTCCATCATTTGGGTTGCAATAATAACAGGAATTCCTCTTTTTTTACATTTTGCAACAATTTTCTTTTGATTTAATGGAACTTCCTCAGCAGGAATTTCGATTCCAAGATCTCCTCTGGCAACCATTATTCCGTTGGAAGCCTTTATGATACTATCAATTTTTTCAATTGCTTGGGGTTTTTCAATTTTAGAAATAATAGGGATATGGTAATCACATTCAGACTCAATTAGCTCCCTGAGTTGTAAAACATCCTTTTTAGATCTAACAAATGAAAGTGCAATCCAATCAAATGACTTTTTTACTGCAAATTTTGCATCATCAATATCTTTCTCAGTTAAAGCAGGCTGAGAAATCTTAGTATTTGGAAGATTAACACCTTTCCTAGGCTTTAATACACCCTCTTGAACAACCTTTATATCAACAATGTCTTTTTTATTAGTAGACACAACTTTAAAAATCAATTTTCCATCATCTACCAATATATTCTCACCAGGCTTAACATCTTTAGCAAAAGAAGGGTAGCTTATAAATATCTTGTCAATACCATTGCACTTTGGCAGGGCTGAGCAAATTGATAAAGATTGATTCTTTTTTAGCTCAATATCGTTTTCAAGTTCACCAATTCTAATTTTAGGACCCTGGAGATCAGCAAGCAGCGTTACATTTGAGCCCAACTCTTTCCTCAGACCATTTACATCATCAACAATTCTCTCTACTTCACCGTGATTAGCATGGGAGAAATTTACTCTTAAAACATCTACTCCAGATTTTATTAGCTTTTTAATCATTTCTTTGCTTGAAGAAGCAGGCCCAAGAGTAGCAATGATTTTAGTTTTCTTAAATTTCATCACTCAAAAATAAGGTTATATTTTGACTTTTCGTTCTGGATTTCCACCTTATAGCAGGAAAGAATGCTTGAACACTTTTTTAAAATATTAATAAGCCAAGGAATATTAAATTCTCCTTGCTCAATTTTTAAAAAATACTCTGTTTTTGGAAATTCACTAAGAATAAAATTTAATTGTGAAAAATCTTGAAAGAGTAATCCTCCTGAAATTTGATTATTATCCGACATCGATTTATTAGAAAATAAAAACATTTTAGAATCATATTTTAAAGATTCGTACTTATAAATCGAATGACTTGTTTTATTGTTTTTATAGGAGATGTCTTCTATTCTTTTCAGTGAAACTTTTAGTTTTTTATTTATCTCAAAAGCGATTTTGAATATCTCTGAACTGCTGTGGATAGCAAGTAAATGAAAATTATCGACAAGGTTAAAATGGTTTAATTTTAATTTCCCCATTCTATCTTATTATCAGGAATATTTTTTTAAAGCTATACACGCGTTATGCCCTCCAAAACCAAAAGTATTGCTTAAAGCATAATTTATCTCTCTGCGTTGCGCTTTATTAAAAGTAAAATTCATTTTAGGGTCAATTTCTGGATCATCAGTAAAATGATTAATGGTAGGTGGTACTATACTGTTATTTATTGATAGTATACATGAAATTGCTTCGATGGCACCAGCCGCACCTAATAAATGACCAGTCATTGATTTAGTAGAGTTAATATTGATATTGTGCGCGTGTTCTCCGAAAACTTCTTTAATAGCTTTTGCTTCAGCTTTATCTCCAAGAGGAGTTGATGTTCCGTGCATGTTAATTGCATCTACATCACCTGGATCGATACCAGCATCATTCAAGCAGTTTTTCATAACAGCAATTGCTCCATTTCCGTCAGGATGCGGAGCTGTCATGTGGTATGCGTCAGCTGATAGGCCTGCGCCTATTACTTCAGCATGTATTGTTGCTCCCCTGGCGATGGCGTGATCATGTTCTTCTAAAATTAAACAACCTCCTCCCTCTCCTAACACAAAGCCATCTCTATCAAGATCAAATGGTCTTGATGCTGTCTTGGGATCGTCATTTCTTTTTGAAAGAGCTTGAACAGCATTAAAACCACCGATTCCAGCAATTGTAACTCCTGCTTCAGATCCACCACAAACAACTACATCTGAATAACCCAATCTAATGTAATTCAATGAGTCAATTAAAGCATTAGCAGATGAAGCACAAGCAGAAACAGTTGCAAAGTTTGGTCCTGTAAAACCATGTCTAATTGAAATTACCCCCGGCGCAATGTCTGGAATTAGTTTTGGAATAAAAAAGGGATTGAATCTTGGAGTTCCATCTCCTTTTGTATATGTAATCATTTCATTTTGGATTGTTTCAAATCCACCAATTCCAGAACCCCAGATAACACCAATCCGGTCTTTGTTAACCTTATCTTCTATAATTCCAGAATCTTTAATAGCTTCATCAGAACAAACAATTGCATATTGAGCAAACCTGTCCATTTTTCTGGCTTCTTTTCTATCGAAGTAATCCAGCGCATCAAAATTCTTTAACTCACAAGCGAATCGAGTTTTAAACTTAGAGGTATCAAAATAAGTAATGAAGTCAGCTCCACTCTTACCATCAATAAGACCTTCCCAATATGAACGAACGTCATTGCCAATTGGAGTCACAGCTCCAAGACCAGTGACAACAACTCGTTTTAAACCCATAAAAAATTTATTTTGCGCTTTCTATATATTGAACAGCCTGTCCAACAGTCTCGATTTTTTCAGCTTGATCGTCTGGAATCTGAATATCAAATTCTCTTTCGAATTCCATGATAAGTTCAACCGTGTCTAAAGAGTCTGCTCCTAAATCATTAGTAAAACTAGCAGTTGGAACAACCTCATTTTCGTCAACACCTAATTTGTCAACAATGATAGCTTGAACTCTTGAAGAAATATCTGACATAATAATTGATTTATTGTTGTCGCAAAAATATAAAACTTTGTATTATAAACTTATA
>MDTE01060661.1_pt1 | contig 32583 bp, 28 predicted proteins | sample 811231 | NCBI WGS metagenome assembly MDTE01 (sample SAMN05326651, study PRJNA326480) | marine metagenome | isolation source: seawater | place: Indian Ocean: Red Sea | collected 2010
CGAGCCGCATGCTATTGCCGGCGGTGTTTCGCCCGAACATCTGGACGTGTTGACCCGGGTCAAGCCCGAACTCGTCAGTTTTCACTTTGGCCTCCCAGAACCCGCGACTGTCGCCGCACTCAAAGACGCGGGCGTGTTCATCATTTGCAGCGCCAACAGTGTCGGCGAGGCACGGGTGCTCGAAACCGGCGGTGTCGATGCCATCATTGCGCAGGGACTGGAGGCGGGTGGCCATCGCGGTACCTTTACCGGTATCGACATGTCGCGTCAGGCGGGACTGATGGCGCTGCTGCCACAGGTAGTCGATGCCGTGCAGGTTCCAGTAATCGCCGCCGGCGGAATCGCCGATGGCCGCGGAATCGCTGCCGCTCTGATGCTGGGTGCAAGCGCGGTGCAGATTGGCACCGCATTCTTGCGCTGTGTAGAGGCCGATGTGGGCGAGGCGCACCGGGTCGCCCTGTCTGGAGCCTCCGACGACAGCACGGTTGTAACCAACGTGTTCACCGGACGACCCGCACGGTTCGTGGAAAACGAGCTCATCAGATCACTACACTCGATTGACCCCTTGCCGTTTCCCGCGCAAGTGGCCTGGACCGAGCCATTGGATGAAACCGGCAACCCGGAGCTTGGCTTGCTGTATTCCGGACAGGCGGTTGCCCTGACACGGGAAATGCCTGCCGCGGACCTTATCGAGACTCTGGCGCGCGAGACTGATTCGGTGCTGCGCGAATGGCGCGAGCAGACTTTGTGATGGGGCATCGGCTTGAGCTTCAGCTGCATGAAACACGCCGACCTGCTGCCCGCAGACCCAGCGCCAGCAATCCCACACCCGTGAGCAGCAATGCGCCAGGCTCAGATGCTCCGACCGACGTCTGGAAAAAGAAAGTGTCGATGAGAAAGTGGACTTGTATTGCGGACTCTCCGGACTCTCCCACCAGCGTCAGATGAGAGGTGTGTGTATTGTCGAAATCCGCCTGACTTAGAGAAGACAACAGACTGACACCCGAAATCGCCGTGCCGGTTGAGTCTCCGAGTTGCCTGTCGGGTTGTGTAAATTTTTCCGACACTAGTCAGCTCATGACTAGTCCTTGCGGGTTCTCTACACATCCTCCATGCCATGCATGGGCTGATAGCCTTGCGAGGAAATCCAGCTCTTCTCTTCGCCGGCGTACTCGGCGCCCGCGTTTCCCATAACGGTCGTTCTCCACATCAATCGCGTGTAGGTGTCGGCGTCATACCAGGTTGGTGCGTGCAGCAGACAGCGATTGTCGCCAATAACCAGGTCGCCGACCTGCCATTCGTGGCGGTAACAAAACATTGATTGCGTGGCGTGCTCGAGCAGCTCCCGCACCAGGCGTGCCCCCGCACCATCGGGGCCCCGCTCCATGCCCTCGATCGGCCCGTCCACATAGTCCATTTGTCCGTCTTCGCACAAGTAGAGCGCCCGTCGCCCAGTACACGGGTGAACGCGTACCAGTGGATGACGCTGGGGGCGCTGATGAGGCAACAGTGTGGCAGGGGTTTCGCCGGCTCGCACCGCGCGTTCGGACCGGCCAATCCAGCTCGGCGCATGAATGCCGTAGAGCTTATCGATCTGTTTCTTGAAGCATGCATCGAGCGCTTCGTAAGCAGCGGTCGTATCCGCGTACAGCGTTTGTCCTTGATCTGCGGGTGGACACTGCACGGCGAACAACAGCGAGACATCGGGTGGCGGGCGACGATAACTTTGATCCGTGTGCCAACCACGCCGGTGGGGAAACCGTGTCGGGAAAATGCCGATGGGTTCGACTTCCGGATCGGGCCTGGCTGGCGGTGGGTGATTGCACGGTGGGCGGTTGCTGAGCACCAACAATTCTGGAATGGAATCGTGAAAAAAACGCTTTCCGGTCAGCGTTTGATAATAGTCCTCAACTTCCGGACCCAGAAATCGGCTCAGCCGCACCAGCAGCTGCGGGTCGTCGATGATCGCGTTCAAGCGGCGAATCACCAACAGACCGCCAGAGTCATTCAACAATTGACTGAGTCTTTCGGGCTCCTGCTCTAGGGTATCGAAGAGTCTCTGGACCGACAGCTTCGTCAGGTCGAGTCCAGCGCCGAAGCTGGCACCCGGCAAGGTATGTGTCACAATGGCGATGGAGAGCTCCAACGGTGAAGCATTCGCCGATGATGATGAGCCGCGCGCCAGGAGGCAAGCGTGAACCACGGCCTGCCGTGTGTGATTCGTGCACGCACACCCATGGACTCCAGAGTTCCAAGGACGTCCCGATTCTGCGCGATGTTCGCCATGTACGCTCGCACGTGTCTGGCCAGGACGGTTTTTCGTCGTGTGTTGGCTTCTTGCAAAAACTCTTTACTAAGGTCTCCGCTTCGAGTCAGATGGGCTGCGAATGAGACTGACTAGCGGATGAGGTATGCCATGAGCGGACAACTCGGGTCAGACAACTGGCAGCTGACTGAGCGCGACTGCTGTGCTTTGGTGGTCATCGATGTGCAGGATTATTTTCTGGACAAATTGCCATTGCATTGGCGAGAGCCTCTGGTGGAGCGAATGGCGTGGTTGATGAGGGTGGCGCGAATACTCGACATTCCGATAGTCGCGACCGCCGAGGATGTGGAGCGCGATGGGCCGCTGGTGCCTGCTCTGGCAGAGTTGATGCCGGCCGACTCGCCGCCGGTGCTGAACAAAATGGTGTTTGGCTTGTACGGCCAAGCAGACACCTGCGAGGCCGTAGAGGCGACAGGGCGGACACATTTCGTGCTGGTGGGGCTGGAGACCGACGTCTGTATAGCCCAGTCGGCGCTCGGTTTACGTGCTGCCGGGTACCGCGTCAGTGTTGTCGAGGACGCCTGCGGCTCACCGCCTCCCAATCATGACGTCGGCATTGCCCGGTTGCGTGACGCGGGCGTGCTGGTCACGACGGCAAAGTCCGTATTTTACGAATGGGCCAGGGACCTGGAGACCATGCATCGGGTTCGAACCGAGCTCAATGTCCCCATCCCGGCCGGGATGACACTCTAGCTGGCTTCGGCCAGGCATCACGCTGGTGTCGACAGCCAATCCAAGATGGGTTGCCATTGCTCGAGGTCTCGGCGCACCCGGCTGGGGGGCAAGTCAAACACGCTGACCCCGGCTTGACTGGCGCGAATGTAGTTTTGGGTGTCGCGCAAGGTGCCGACCAGCGGACGATTGATGTTGTCGAGAAAACTCATCAACACCTCGTTGTAGCGGGTGTTGTGACGCACACGATTTGCGACGATACCCACCTTTAGGCGTTCTTCGACCCAGTTTTCGGCATTCAACGCCATCAGAAACCGTACGCCTGCCATCAGATCGGTGGGCGACGACAGCAGGGGCAGCAGCAGATGTCCACCGTCGCTGCTGACATCGTGGAGCTGCTCGATTTCGACCGACCCCGGCAGATCGTGAACGACCACATCCATTGCTTCCGGCGCGTCTTCTTTTCGATAAGCGGCAACGGGCGCGATCCCGGCGCAGCCGGATGGCCGTTGCCGCAACCAGTCGAGCGCCGAGCGTTGTCGGTCGTGGTCTGCCAGTGCGACCGAGTGTCCATTGACCGCGAAGTAGGCGGCAGTCTGCGTCGCGAGCATGGTTTTGCCGCAGCCGCCTTTGGAGTTACAGAAGTAGATGTGCTTGGGCAATTCGGTTGTCCCTTTCTGATCTCACTCTCCAGCTTGAATCCATACAGGCCCGACCCTTCTCTAGACCGAGCTGACAGGCGATTTCGTACCCAGTTTTCGGCGTCATATTAGGAAATTAACTGCTTGGATTCCGAATAATCACAAAATTTTGTGGAAAGCTTACAAACTTTTTGTGAAAGCAGTCGTAAAAGGCTGAATTATTGGAAATCGTTCTTTCAATTTTAGGCCAAAAACTGTAAAGTCGCGCGCTTTTGGCGGCGGACCAGAGATTTCTGGTCGCTATTCCTTTGGCAATTCACCACCACCGCCAGCGGTGGCCTCGGGGCAAATGTCCCGGACCGAACTGGTGGCGGCATGACTGATTTCGAGAACGGAAATGACGGACTTAACGCGGTATCGAAACATTGGAATCTTCGCCCACGTGGACGCTGGCAAGACCACGACCACTGAACGCATCCTCAAACTCACCGGAAAGATTCACAAGATCGGTGAAGTGCATGATGGCGCCGCCACCACTGATTTCATGACTCAGGAGCAGGAGCGCGGCATCACCATTCAGTCCGCCGCGACCACCTGTTTCTGGAATGACCATCGACTCAACATCATCGACACCCCCGGTCACGTCGATTTCACCATCGAGGTGTATCGTTCACTGAAAGTGCTCGATGGCGGCGTAGGCGTGTTCTGTGGCTCCGGCGGCGTCGAGCCCCAGTCGGAAACCAACTGGCGTTATGCTAACGAGTCCGGTGTTTCACGCTTGATTTTCGTCAACAAACTGGACCGTGTCGGCGCCGACTTCTTCAGCGTGGTCAAGCAAGTCAAAGACGTCCTGGCGGCGAGTCCGCTGGTCATGACCTTGCCCATCGGCCGTGAGAACACCTTTACTGGCGTGATCGATCTGCTGACTCGCCAGGCCTGGATGTGGGACAGCTCGGGCGATCCGATGAGCTATGAGATCCAGGACGTGCCGGCCGAGTACGCGGATGATGTAGAGACCTGGCGTGAGCGTCTCATCGAGACCGCAGTCGAGCAGGACGACGATGTCATGGAAGCCTATCTGGAAGGCCAAGAGCCGGACATCGATACCCTCAAGCGTTGCATCCGCAAGGGCACCATTGCGCTGGATTTTTTTCCGACCTTCTGTGGCTCGGCATTCAAGAACAAAGGCGTTCAGCTGGTCCTCGACGGCGTCGTCGACTATCTGCCCAATCCCTCTGAGGTTCCCGCCCAGGCCGAGGTCGACGAAGAAGGCAATGAGACCGGCGAGTATGCTGTGGTCGATGCCGACCGGCCGTTGCGCGCGCTCGCTTTCAAGATCATGGACGACCGCTACGGTGCGCTCACCTTTACACGGGTGTACTCGGGCAGCCTGTCAAAAGGCGATACTGTGTTGAACGCGGCGACCGGCAAGACCGAACGTATCGGTCGTCTGGTCGAGATGCATGCTGACTCGCGGGAAGAAATCGAGACTGCTCGCGCCGGCGACATCGTCGCCCTCATCGGTCTGAAGGCCGTCAGCACTGGTCATACCTTGTGTGATCCAAAAGTTCCGGCAACTCTGGAAGCCATGGTATTCCCGGATCCGGTCATCTCTGTTGCGATCGCACCCAAGGACAAATCAGGCGCCGAGAAAATGGGCGTCGCCCTCAGCCGGATGGTGCAGGAGGATCCGTCGTTCCGGGTCGAGACCGATCAGGACAGCGGTGAGACCATCATCAAAGGCATGGGCGAGCTGCATCTGGATATCAAGGTCGACATCTTGAAGCGTACCCATCAGGTCGATGTCGAAGTCGGCAAGCCACAGGTTGCTTATCGTGAGACCATCACGCGAAAGGTCGAAGATTCTTACACGCACAAGAAGCAGACCGGTGGCTCAGGTCAGTACGCAAAAATCGACTACACCCTCGAGCCCTCCGAGGCGGGAACTGGATTCAGCTTCGAGTCGGTGGTCACCGGTGGCAATGTGCCGCGCGAGTTCTGGCCAGCAGTGCAGAAAGGCTTCGAGAAAAGTCTCGACCAGGGTGTGCTGGCCGGTTACCCGATGCTCGACCTCAAGGTGACGCTGGTCGACGGTGGAGCACACTCGGTTGACTCATCCGCGGTAGCCTTTGAGCTGGCTTCGAAGGCGGCTTACCGTCAGAGCGTGCCGAAGGCGGCGCCACAGCTGCTCGAGCCGATCATGAAGGTCGACGTCTTTACCCCCGACGCCCATGTCGGTGATGTGATTGGCGATCTGAACCGGCGCCGTGCCATCATCAAGTCGCAGGATGCCGGCGCCACGGGTGTGCGGGTCAAAGCAGACGCACCGTTGAGTGAGATGTTTGGCTACATCGGCGACCTGCGCACCATCACCTCCGGACGTGGTCAATTCTCAATGGAGTTCTCACACTACGCTGCTTGCCCGAGCAGTGTTGCGGCCGAAGTCATCGAGAACGTTCGCAAGCAAAACGAAGCTGCCTGAGTTTGTTGTAAAACCTCCAGTGAATCGATAGCAATTCACTGGAGGTCACCGTCTGTAGCGTGTGCGCTCGTACCGAAACTCCGTTCCGACGCCGCTTGGCGCTCAATCTCTGACAATCCGATATCGATTTCCGGCCGCGACGGGGCCGCTCACTCGCGTCCGCTCGCCCGTCGACCAGATCACGGTGGTGTGCTCGAATTTTCGGTCAGGAATGACTGAGCGGGGGAATCGGCGGTGGAAACTGGGTGCCGTCAGTTCAAGTAGTCTGGCTCTTTATCATCGAGTAGTGCGCACAGATTGTCGAACCGAGTGTCCCAAATCGATGCTCGGGAATACTCCTCAAGCTCGGCGGCGGCATGCTCGTCGATCAGGGACAGATTGTTGTCATTGCCCTCGGCCAGCATCTGAAACATACAGGCACGTTCGAACATGTAGAGGTTGTGCCAGGCGAGACCGACGGTCTCGCCACCAACCAGATAGCCGTGGTTACGCAGCACAAGCAACTTGTTGTCACCCAGCGCCTCAGCCATTCGAATACCCTCTTCTTCTTCCGTTGAACCATCGTAGGTGTCGAAGTAGGCAACCGAGCCATGGAAATGGCCGGCGGCTTGACTGGCGCGCGTATTGAAACGCAAATCGGCCCGCATGCTGAGCGCAGTCGCATACGGTGTGTGCACATGCATCAAGCATTTGAGGTCGGGGCGGGCGCGCTGAATCGGATAATGAATAATCCAGGCCGCGACATTTGGTTCCAACTCGCCGCTGACCATGTTCTTCTGCGGCCCCATCAGAACCAGGTTACTCGCGTTGACCTGTTTCCAATGCACATGCCCGGGCGTCAGGAAGATCAACTCCGGATTGTCGGGATGCTTGAGACTGAAGTGATTCCAGGTGCCCTCGTGAAAGTTCTCCATCACCGTCAGTCGATGTGCGGCAGCCAGCTGCCGTCGTGCATGTTGTTCGGTTGCTCCCGTCATCACTCTAGCCTCCACACCTGCTGGTGTGCTGAGGGTATCACAGCCAGGTCCGACACCGAATGAGCGTGAGCGGGGTGCGTGGGCACTGAACATTGGTCAGAGCTTCACGAACTTTGCGTCTGTGACCATACCGTCGCGATACTCAATCCGACACGAGGTGTCGCACAGGGTCTTTTGGGCGCAGAAGACCCCGGCCAGGGTCTCCGGCTTGCCTTCGACCGGCAGCGGGCCGGCGAGTTGCAGATCGAATTCCTTCGCGATGGCGCTGAGGTCACCGATCGGTGTACCGGCGGTGTAGCGTGCGCAGACTTCGCTCGCGGACTTGACCTCCGTGTTGAGGACAAACACGTAGTAAACGAACGCAAACACCGCGACCAGGCCAATTTTGTTCAGAACACTTCGCATCGTCGAGTCTGCTCCGATGGGGCGGGTCTGCACAGCTTGCTGCAAGTCAAGCGAAGCAATCAGTGCATGACCGCCGGGCGGGGAATGCCGTAATTGGCGGTGATGCGACTGGTAGCCTGCTCTAGGGCGGTCGCGTCCAGTACCAACTTGCCGGTGTTGTTATTGGGGAAGAATTCGAACACATGAAAACCGTTTTGCGGGTGCTCCAGCGCGTCCGCGAGCGAACGAATCGAGCTGATGATTCGCCCATTTACCTTGTCGAGCGCCATGTAGGCCAATTCCTGGTAGCCCAGGTTGAAGCGATCCGGCAACAGGTGCGAAAGAATGACCAGATGTGGTCTCTCCGCCGTCGCCTTCTCGTAGGTGTAATAAGTCATTCGATAGGGTGCTGACTTCCACCACTCTTTTCCCCAGCTTCGCAAATAGCTGGTTGTGAGCGGTTGAAAGATCAAGCCACCGACGATCATATACTCCGGACTTCGGTCGAACACATAGTCAGGCACCAGCTCGTCGTCGTAGCGCGCCGCTGGCAGCACCACTTCGAGATCCAGATAACCACCGTCGCGCCAGACCTTGAACACCGACCGATCTCCCGCAACCCGATCCCGGGTGGCCAGATTGCGAAATGACAAATGACCATACATCGGGTCCTCGTAGTCGCCATCGCTGTCAATTGTGAAACCATCGATTTCGACGACAATGTCACGACGCTCGAGTACGCCGGCAAAGGCTGAGTCTGACCGCACCTTGGTGACTACCACACCCCGCGATGGACCTTCCAGTTCCAGGTAATCGGTCAAAGCGGCATTCCGGGTGAGCTGCCAGACGAAGTCGAAATAGGCGAGGCTGGCGCTCGGATCGAGTTCCTTCGCCGCCAGCACATCGAGAATGACCGGTGCAGGAATGACGAGCAGACGATCCCCATCCTGCGATGCGGCCAAGCCCACCACATCGCCGTTACGCACGACCACTTCCGACCAGCCACTGGAGTCCACATCTGAGGTGAGCTCGAGCATCATGTGCCGCACAAAGCTGCGTTGCGAGCTGGCAACAAAAATTTTGCTGACCGCCGCTTGCCAGGATTCCAAGTTGCCGCTGGCCTGTCGGAACAGCTGCACGTGTCCGTGCCGCGGGATCTCACGTGTAAATGGCACCCCGGTGAGGCCCTGCCAGAATGCGTCGTCATCAACACCCAGCACGGCGAGGTTGGCATGATAGTCGACCCACTCGATATGCGCGTTCCACCAGCTGCCGCGGCCATTTTTCTGCACGCGTACATGAGTGCTGTTCTGCATCCAGTCCGCGGTGGTGAGAATTCTCTTGCCGTCGACGACGACACCGTTCTTGCTGATGGTCTGTGAAGATGCTGACCAGGGCTCATAGTATGAAAAATCAACGCTGTTAGATTCGATGACGACAATCGAGTCTTCCCACACGGAATAGTCTTCGGCCACCGGTGAAGACATTGCACCCACCATCCCCATGACCAACAGTAACAAGCGCATCATGGTCTAGCCGCCATCGGAATATCGTAGCTCGCAAGTATCTCCGGACCGGCCCGCCCGGCAAGCTCTCGGTCGATGACCTCGAATCGCTGGGTGCCGATCAGTTCAATGACGTCGTAGCGTTCCTGATTGCCTTCGAAGGCAGCAATCACGTCTTTCAGGCTCTCGATACGAGCGCCGTTGATGGTGTCGATGAGCGAGCCGTGACGAAGCTGCACATCGGCATTGACCGGATGCGGGAGAATGGTGGTAATCACCACCGGGTTTGGTCGCGCATTATCAGCATCTTCGTAGCGTCGGAAACTCAGCTCGAAGTACAGCTCCGGTCGTTCGAAGGCGCCGAGCTCCTGGTCGATTGTGGACAAATAGTCTGCACTGAGCTCGGTAAACACCAGACCCGCGTATATGTAGTAGTCCGGTAGTCGATCATATTGATTGCCTTCGGAGCGGTCGGCCGTGTAGGACTGCACTGTGACTTCGACATTCATGAGTCGACCACCCCGCACCAGGGTGACGTCGACGGTTTCTCCGACCTGGTAGTCGTCGAACAACACACCAACGAATACCCGATTGCCGTGGTAATCCACACTGCCGTCACTGCGTACTGGCTTGCCATCGACCTCAAGCAGCACATCGTCGACTTGCACCGACACCGGCTGCTCCAGACCCGGCAGCAGTGCGTCCACGCGAACCCCCAGCCCCTTGAACTCTGGCTCTGTCAATCCGAGGTAACGTCGGAACGACTCGTTGATCAGGGTTGTGACTGTAAAGCCGGCTTCGGGAAATCCGTCGTACGTGCCATCCGCCGCATCTTCCACAAAGTGCTCGATGATCGGGGTCGGTATGAAGTAGCCCGTGTTCTCCAGCGAAGATGCATTCTGAAATGCGACGCCCACCACTTTGCCATCTTGAATCACAGGTCCACCGCTGTTGCCGGGATTGATGGCGGCGTCAGTCTGACCGGTGAGAAATGATCGGGTTCTACTGTGAGCGTAAGTGCGACTCTCGATTCGGGACACAACACCCTGGGTGTAAGAAATCTCATCTCCACCCGCTGGATAACCGATGGTCGTCACTGTCGACCAGACTTCTGGCAGCTCACCGAATTCGAGTGGTGTCATGCCTTCGAAGAAGGCCGCGTCTTCGACTTCCAGAATCGCCAGGTCACAGTCGTGCGCAATGTGCTTGACCGCGGCCACATAAGGTTGTGAGTCCCGGTAGCGCTGCACCAGGATTTCTTTGGCCCAGCTCACCACATGGGCGTTGGTCATGATTCGTTGACCCGAGATCACAAAGCCCGATCCCGTCGAACGGCGCACATAGTCGAATCGCCAGGGCTCATTCCACAGAGGCTGCTGACTGAAGGTGGTGAGATGCACGATCGAGGTTTCGGGTCTAGCGCTCTCGGCGCTGTTGGTCCCAATTACGAGCAATACGGTGAGGAAAAGACCGGACAGTTTTGGCATCATCGCCGGACCCTATCGTTGCACGCCGAGTGAATCAAGCAGACTTCATCGGTTGTCATCTTTCCCTCGTTGGTGTGGGGTGCGAGTATCGATGTCGGCATTCGAGGAGGGCTGGCGATGGCTGAATCGGCGTTGCAGTTTTGTCCGCTGACCCGGACCAATCTGGATCAATATCCGGTGGGCTGTCAGGGGTCGCAGCTCGAGTTCAGCGCACGTGCCGCGGATCTCGGCGCGATCGCCATGCTTGCCCTCGACGGCGACCGTCATATCGGGCAGTTGCAGTTCCGGCGCTACGACCCGGCCCTTCGATCACCTGACAGCCTGTGGGACCCGCTCTACTGGGGCGAGTTCGGCGAGCATGCACCGGTGTTGCCTGACAACAGCCTGTCATTGTTCTGTTATCATGTTGGCCAGATTGACGACACCGAATACCGGGATCCACACTACCAAGGCTGCGGTATTGGTGCTGCGTTGCTCGGCGCCTGTTTGGACTGGGCGCGTGCCCACGATTACGCTGCCGTAGTCGCAAAGGCTTCGCCTTCATTCCGGCCGGTGATGGCATTCATGGGTGGACAATCTATCGAGATCTACCAGCAGCACGGCTTCCATGTTCATGCGAGCTGGGTGGATGATGGTCTGCACCGTGTGGTGACCGACAAGCAGCTGATTGACGAATCACCCGTACCTGAGGCTGCTGCTACCGTCAGTTGCTGCGTGCTCAGATTGTGAGGTCCATCCGCGTCTAAACCGCCTCCACCAGATGCTTATTCATACGCTCGCGCTCTGCTTGTGTGAGTGAAGTCTTCTCACGTGCATTCAGATCGAAATACACCGACACGTTTTCCCAGGTCGCGGCAATCACATCGGTCTCGGAGTTCCGCATGACCGAGTACGATACGGCCGATGAGTTACCCACTTTGGTCAGTCCACTCTCGATCGCCAGGGTAGCTCCGGCGCTTTGCTCGGCGCGGTACTCGATGGTGTCTTTGACTGTGACAAATCCACAGCCGGCGGCTTCCATGGCGGAGCGTGTAAATCCCATCGCCGAGTACAGATGCCAGAAGGCCTGGTCGAACAAACCCAGATAGTGCATTGCCGTCATGTGGCCTTGGTGATCACAGTGCCACGGGTAGATCACACCTCTGAAGGTTTCGATGTAGTTGGACACGATGATCGGCGCCTCGGTTTCGACAGTGCCGATAGTCTACACCGAGACTGGCGTTCGCTCCGTCGTCGTGCTGTTGCTCACCAATCAGCTGATGATCCACACATAACCCCAACCGGCGAGCATCGCGCCGATCATGGCCATGATCACGTAACCGAGAAACACCGGCAGCCTTAACAAGGCGAACACCGGTATGGCCGTCCATGCGCTGACCATTCCACCGGAAATCAAAAAGGTCATGGCGGCGCCATCCGCCATCCCGCGGTCCATGAGTCCTCGAACAAATGGCAGTGCAGCATAGCCGTCCAAATACAGCGGTGTGCCGACCAGAGCCGCGAGTGGAATGGCAAAGCGGTTGTCATTCCCCACCCACGAGGCCAGCACATCATCGGGCAGATAGAGCTTCAAGAAGTATTCGGCCACGAAGGCGGCACCGAGCCACAACATCACCAGTTTGCCGAGACTCGTGCAGGTTTGGATGAAGGCACGCAAGCGTTCCGGGTCGTGCCAGAAACGCCACTGCACTTGGTTCGGGCTGCAGCAGCTGCTCGGCATCAAGGTGTTCAGCAGCGGCGAATTCCGCACCGGATTCTCGAATTGACCGGCCTGGACCAGCGCCAGTGTTACCAGTCCGCTCGCGACGCCGATGAATAGAGCGCTTACCGTTTTTCCGATCGCGAAGGGCAAGCCGAGTGTTGCAACTGTGATGGCGAACATTTCAGGGTCGGTGACGGCCGACGACAACAAGAACGCCATCACTGGAGCCAGGGGTACGCCCGCGGCCAGTAAGCCCGCGACCAGCGGCAGCACCGTGATGCCGCATACGGGCAACACGGCACCGATTGCCGAGACCAGCACGACCGCGGACAGCGCGCGGCCATCGAAGGTCGACACCAGCACATTGATCGAGCCCGTTGCCGTCAGGACGGCGGTTGCCAACAGCCCAATCAGGACAATCCAGGCCATTCCCCAAAGGCTCGTCACCGAATACATCAGCGCTTGCACCAAATGCTCGTGTGTCAAAACGGCAAACGCCACCAGCGCGACAAGCCAACGCACTCGCTTTTTTGGAACCTCGCGCACCAAATGGCCAAAATCGGTGGTGGTCATCGTTGGCTCACATCACTCAGACTGCAAATCCTGGGTGTGAGTGTGCGGAAGCACAAGACATCAGTCCAATTGATTGTTATTGGTTCAGGAATGAGTTCAGTTAATGATTATTCATGACTGATCGAGCCGTCGTCTCGTCGGGTAACGGTCATGTTTGAGGTGACTTGACTACCTCCACCGACAGCTCGTGACTCGAGCACACATCCTCGCGTCGAAACGGCGCTTCATCATAGACTTCACTGCTCAGGTTTCTGGCAAAGGCATGGCCGCTGAACACCGCTGCCGCAATAGTACCCGGTCCGCGGGCATCGCCGATGGAATGAGCTCTCGGTCGGTGCAGCGGCGCGCCCGCTATCGCCAATGAGTCAACCAATCTTGTATCTGGTTGGCGTCCTGCGACCATCACCACCGCGTCGCAGGTGATCTGGTCGATTGCACGGGAGTAGACATCACGCGAGTGCAGTCCCCCGTCCTCAACCGCGACAATCTCGCGATTGGCGACGATGGTGACACCGAGTCTGGCCATGCGCTTGTGAATCGCGAGCAGTTCCAAAGTGAACTCCGTGAAGCGCGCCACGGTGAACGCGGGTGTGAGCAGGGTGACGCAGCACCCTTGTTGCACCAGCTGCTCGGCCATGATGCTGGCCATGTAGTAGTGGTCGTCTTCGTAAACGACGACATGCCCTGAACATTCGGTGCCGGCCATGATGTCATCAGGTGACAGCACCGTCGGTCGATTCCAGCCGTCGATGGGGAAGGTCGATTGTCGCCCAACGCCGTCTCGGCGCCAGTGGCAGCCGGTCGCGATCGCAACCAGGGTCGCGCCAGTCTCGATGACATTCGCCGCGGTCAGCTCGCTGTCCAGATAGACTTCGACATTGTTCCGTTTTTCGATCTGTGCGACACGGTAGTCGCGAACCCGCGCCCAGGCCGCGAGACCTGGCAGCCGACACTCATGGCTCACGCGACCGCCCAGGTCGCGGCTGGCTTCGGCCAATGTCACCGCATAGCCGCGCTCGCCCAGTACGCGCGCTGCCTCTAGGCCGGCGGGGCCGGCGCCGACGATCAAAATGTCGTCGTCCGTGTTCTTTTTCTCGATTCGCTCCGGGTGCCAGCCACGCCGCCACTCTTCACCCATGGTTGGATTCTGTGTACACCGGATGGGCGCCATCAAATAGTTGTTGCTGGTGCAGATGTTGCAACCGATGCACTCTCGAATATCGTCCTCACGGCCTTCATCAATCTTGCGTGGCAGAAACGGGTCGGCGATGGAGGGACGCGCCGCGCCAATCAAATCGAGCACACCACGGCGAATCTGACCGAGCATGGTGTCCGGTGACGTGAAGCGCCCGACACCCACGACCGGCTTCGTGGTGAGTTGCTTTACAAAGCTTACATAGGGTTCTTGATGACCTTCGTCGGCAAATCTGGACGTGACTGAATCATGCGCCCAGCCACTGATGTTCACATCCCAGTAGTCGGGTAGCTCCGCGAGTTGCGCCACGACTTCGCGGCCCTCGGCATCGCAGCTGACACCGTCTGGTCCGGCGAGCTCATCGACTGCAAATCGCACACCGACCGCGCATGCATCACCGACTGCATCCTTGGTGTCCTCGATGAGCTCTTTCAGCAATCGCATGCGATTCTCGACACTGCCGCCGTACTGGTCGGAGCGTTGATTGTGTCGACGCGATAGAAAGTGCATCGGCAACGCCAGATTGTGACCGGCATAGACCATGACCAGGTCGTAGCCCGCACGCTTTGCGAGCAAGGCGCTGGCTCGGTGGCGGCGACGCAGGGTCGAGATGTCGGACAAAGTCATTGCCCGTGCGTGCGATGGCGCGATGCCGAAGCTCGCCGTGCCTGACGGTGACCAGGGGATCTCACGACCGATGACATTCGGCGTGATGTAACCGTTGTGCGCGAGCATCAGTCCAGCCAGTGCCCCGTGTTCGTGTATGCCGGCGACCACGGTTTCGTGCAAGGGCAGATCTTGCTCGTCCCAAAGGCGAATATTGCGGGGATTGTCGGTGCTGTAGTGAAAGTCACATTGCTCGTTGAAGACTACGCCCCAGCCACCCTCGGCTTTGATGCGACGCATCTCGATAAAAGACCCAGGATAATTTCGTCCCATACCGTTGCACTGTGGACTCTGGTAGAAACGATTCGGCGCAGTCACGGGCCCGAGTGTCACGGGCTCGAACAAAGTGTCGTAGCGCGGATTTCTGGTCATGATTCGAATTGTGGTCGACGATTGGCCTGGATGCTTCGTATCATGGTGACAGCACTGACGTGGGGATTCAAAGCGTCACCGTTTTTTCGATTGTCGCGGCACGGATACGCTGACTATGGAGCACTCGCCCGGAGTAACTCTGCGAGAGATTGAGCCCCTCGATGCCGATTGGTGGCGACGAATCAAAGGTCCCACCGCGCACGCTCGTGGTTTACCCAATGTGTATTACTTGTCCGACCACGTGCTCGAGCACGAACGTCGCCGCCTGTTTTTCAAGACCTGGTGTCTGGCTGGACGGGTCAGTGAGCTGCCTGTGATCGGCGCCGCCGTCCCCATCGAGGTGGCCGGTCAGCCGTTGATCATGATTCGTGTTGCCGAGCAGCAGGTGAGCGTCTTTCACAATGTGTGTCCACATCGGGGGGCGCGGCTGGTCAGTGACTATTGTGAGCTGGGCGCTTCATTGGTCTGTCCTTATCACGCCTGGACTTACGCGCTCGACGGGCAGCTCAAGTCACGCCCACACTTTGGCGGGCCCGGTGTGCATGACACCACCGGCGGCGACAGCGGTGGGACGATCTCCTTGGCCGAGGTTAGAAGTCGCACCTGGTTCGATTGGGTGTTCGTGGATCTCTCAGGACTGGCACCCGACTTCGACCAGCATCTGCAGCCGGTGCTCCGCAGGCTCAGTGACTTTCCTCTCGACCAGTTCGATTACTACGACAGCTTGCGCTGTGAGTTCGCTGCAAATTGGAAGCTGGTCGCCGAAAACTACTTCGATGTGTATCACGTGTTTCGCGTGCATCCCGATCTGAATCGCATGTACGGCGGACCACGTACGAGCAATCACATCGATGGCATTTTGCTGTACAACGAATACTTCGCCTCGGCTCAGGACCGCGGTGGCGGACTACCGGAGCCAGACGGCCTGCCAGAATCCTGGTCGCGTAGAGTGTTGTTCGGAAACTTGTTCCCTAACCTCGGTATTTCGGTCTATCCGTCGAGCGTGTATCTGGTTGAGTTCGTACCGCTGGCGCCTGATCGTACCGCCATGCAGATGCACTTCTATTTTGCCCGCGATGCAGTCGGCAACGCCGCGACCGAGCAGGGTCGAGCGAGCGTGCTCGCCTGGTGGCGTGAGCTCAACGGAGAGGACGAGCAAGTGTGTGAGTTGCTGCAGCTGGGACGACAGTCCAGTGCCTATCCGGGTGGGCGGCTGGCGCCGCATTGGGATCGGGCAACCCAGCACTTTGCACGCCTGATTGCCGAGGCGCTGCACGGCGACACGCAGTAAGTCGTGTCCAGGTGGATGAGGCAATCGACAAGGGCGAGCTCGACTTGGTGGTGTTCGACGATGACGTCGACTCGGGTCTTCGTTGGTTGAAGAGCCAGCAACCCTCGCCCATGGTAGAAGCCATGGCGAAGGTCATTCAGGCAGGGTTCGCACGCCTGTGATTGACGTTCGGATTCAGACCCGACAGCAAAAGCGTTAGTCTGTCAGTAACAGTTACAGCATACAGGGAGGGGAGATGAGTGCACCGGTGATCGATTTTCGCGTGAGGTTGCCTGAAGAGCTTCGTCCGGCGCAGGACAAGCCCGATGAGCTCACGGCTCAGTACAACGCTGTTCTGAATATGGACACGAAGATTTCTCAGACCCTTGATGATCTGAAGCAAGAGATGGACAGCCAGAATGTGGATCACGCCGTTCTTCACGCCGAGTTTGAGATTGGTGATCCCGCAGACGCCATGAACGAGGCAGTGGCCAAAGTTGTCGCTGATGATCCTGACCGATTCACTGGAATCGGCACATTCTCTACCGACCCCCTGCACATCATGCGGGCACTCGAACAGATTGAGTTCTGCAAGCAGGCAGGGATGGTTGGTGTGACCACACAGCCCTCGTTCTTTCACATGCCCATCGATGATCGAAGGCTCTATCCCATCTATGCCAAGGCTTGCGAGCTGGACCTCATGGTGTGCTTGCACACCGGTGTGAACTACGGCGTGACCCACCCGATTCGAAATGATCACCCGCTGATGCTCGATGACGTGGCCTGCGATTTTCCAAACTTGAAGCTGGTCGCTTGTCACGCGGGCTGGCCGTGGGTCGCGGAGATGGTAGCGGTCGCCCGCAAGCATCCGAATGTCTACATGGAGTTCGGTGGCCTGGCGCCGAAGTATGTGGGTGCGAGCGGCACTGGCTGGGAAGTGATGCACCGATTCATGAACAGTCTGTTGCAGGATCAGATTTTGTTCGGTACCGACTGGCCGGTAATCTCACAAGACCGTGCGCTGTCGGAGTGGCGTGAGTTGGGGCTCAAGCCCGCGGTGCTGGAGAAGGCGCTTGGCGGGAACGCTGCTCGATTGATCGGTCGCTAGCCAAAGCCATGTCGTCAGATCTGTTCGACCTCACCGACAAGATCGCGCTGGTCACCGGCGGCAGTCGTGGTCTCGGCCGGGAGATGGCGCTTGCGTTTGCCGACGCCGGCGCAGATGTCATCGTCGCCAGCCGAAAGCTCGAGAGTTGCGAGCGAGTCGTGGCCGAGATCGAGGCCAGGGGGCGGGCTGCACTCGCACACGTGTGTCATGTTGGACACTGGGATGAACTCGACGCCCTGGTAGACGCCGCTTATGCCCGATTCAACCGCGTCGACATCCTGGTGAACAATGCAGGCATGTCGCCGGTTTATCCGTCGTTGGATCAAGTCAGCGAAGAGCTGTTCGACAAAGTCGTCGCCATCAATCTAAAAGCGCCGTTTCGACTCATGTCGCTCGTTGGCAAGCGCATGGCCGAGCATGCAGGAGGCTCCATCATCAACATCTCCAGCATCGCGGCAGTGACGCCCAGTCCCAGTGCTGAACCCTATGGAGCCGCCAAAGCGGGACTGAATACGCTGACCCGTTCGTTTGCACATGCTTATGCACCCACGGTGCGAGTGAACAGCATCATCGCCGGCCCCTTCCTGACTGACATCTCCAGGGCTTGGGATATGGAGCAGTTCAATGCTCGTGCAAAGACCAACATCCCCCTCCGGCGAGCGGGAGAGCCGAACGAGATCGTAGGCGCTGCACTCTATTTCGCGAGCGCGGCGTCGAGCTACACTACTGGCTCGGTGCTGGCAGTGGATGGCGGCAGTCAAGGCCAGCGGTCGTTGGAGTAGTTGTCACCATGCCGAGCAAGCTCGACCTCGGCACTGTCGCTGGTGCACCCGCGTCGGAGGCGGTACGCGCCAACGGTCTGGTGTTCACCACTGGATACATGTCTATCATGCCGACACCGGTGAGCTTGCGCCTGGAACTGCGGCCGAGGAAACCCGGCGCACACTGGAGGCCATCGATTCCGTGCTCGGCGCTGCAGGTTCGAGTCTGTCTAAAGTGGTCAAAGCGCACGTGTTTCTGGCCGACATCGGTCGTGACTCCGATGAGATGAATGAATTCTATAGGCAGTTCTTCGAGGCGCCCTATCCGGCCAGACGTACCGTCCAGTCAAAGCTCATCCAAGAATTGAAAGTCGAGATAGAGGTCATCGCCATGGTGTGAGCGTTCGCCAGCGTCACCATCTCTCCGCCCGGATCAGCATGATCTCCGAGTCGGACGTGAATGGCTGGTCGTCGTAGCCGCCCGTCAGTGAGGTCATCATGAGGCCGGCCTCGGCGAGCAGCGCAGGCACCTGATAGCTCATCAGATAGCGTTGTCGGATTGAGGTTCTTATAGGCCCGCCGCCGGTCACCGGACGGTACTCGTATTGCGCGAGCACCAACTGCCGTGTTGGATCTAAGCGGGTGCGCTCATGAACCCGGTAACGTCGACGGCCAACCTGGATTTCTGCTACCAACTGCTTGTCTTCGACATTGACCTCATCGGCGACCAGCTCGTCGATGCCGTCCGCTGCATATCCATCGAGCATAATCTTGCCGCCCGGGGCCAGGTGTCTGCGCGCCGTGCGCAGACACTGCACAACGGACTCGTCACTGAGCAGACAGTAAACGCCGTTGTAGGGAATGATGATGTTCTGAAACCGGCGGCGAATCCGAAAGTCACGCATGTCGGCATGGACCGCTTGCAGACCAAATTGGCGGGCGGCGGTTACCGCTTCCGGGTCAATGTCCACACCATGAACTTCGAGCCCCGAGTCGACCAGCGCTGCGCCGATTCGACCTGCGCCACAGCCGAGCTCGAGCACCGGTCCGCGACCACAGCATGCCTTCAGGTAGAAATCGATGTCGCCGGGATTGCCGGTGTGAAGGGCACTATAGAGATCGAGCGGGTAGTGCTTGCTCACCGGTACGGGTGATCAGCTCTCGGCCGCGAACTGCCGTGTCGTGATTTGTGCGCCAGGCTCGAGTGCGAAGACTTCATCCAGACGCTCGAGTAGGCGGCCGAGCTCGGTGGTCATGAAGGCGAAGTTGGCATCTAATCGTGCCGCATCGTCGACATCATCGAAGCTGTCGAGCTCGTCCACAGCTTCAAACCGGAGTCGCGATACGGTGAGATCGCTTCGAAGCACCATCGACAGACGCTCTTCGAACAGCAGCCCGAGCTTGTGCACTTCCTTGTGGGCGCGAAGATGACCTTGAACTTCATCGCTGTCGAGGTCGAGCTTCTGGCAACGCACGACAGCGTTCTGGTCGGCAGGGTCCTTGAGCTCACAGTCGTTCTGGATCACAAAACCATTTGGTAGGTCGCGACCGGATAGCCAGCCGGTCATGGTCGAGACCGGGTTTTGCTCGGACACAAAGGGTGCGACTTCAAATGACCCCAGCGAATGTCCGAGCAGGCTCATGAGATCCTCGGCACGCTTCGGGGAGGTGGTGTTGATCACCAGCCAGCCATCGTGTGGTGACAGATAGGCTTCGGTCTCGGTACCCCGGATGAAGGCACGCGGCAGCAAGTCGAAGATCACATCCTCCTTGATACGTCGCTTCTCCTTGCCACGAACCTTTCTGGGCTCACTGTTCTCGATCTCGGCAATACGCTCGTCGACTTCTTCCCGGATCACCGAGGCGGGTAGCACACGCTCGTCTTTGCGCGCGCTTACCAGTATGCAGCCGTTGGCGGCGTGTACCAGCTCGCCGCTGATGCGCCCGAGGGGTGGTGTCCAGCCGTACGACGACGGGTCGAGCGACCCACAGGGACGTATGGTCAGTGGTTCCATGGCCTCGGCGAGCTCTTCCGGCGTCAGCTCGAAAGGTTGAGTCAAGCGATACAGGGTCAGGTTCTTGAACCACATTTCTCAGTCTTCTGTCGTCGGTAAGTCGTGAGCGTCTATACGCCGGTGCAACGGCGGGTCGGTGACTTTAGGGTAGCTGCCCGAGTGCGGCAATAGGCGTCGTTGTGTGGGTAGTTTGTCTCTCGCACCTGGAGCCGGGCGTCGTGCTCAGGTGAGTATCGGTGTCATCCCCATCATGGATGATCATTACCGATGTTGACATCAGCCCTGAATTCCAAGCGCCCGGTATCAGGTAGCGTTGCATTGGCTTTGGCTGTCTCGAGCTGAAAATCGATGGCATGTTTTGAGAGCTTCACTCTATCGTGCAGTGATGCGCTCTGGAAAGAGTACCAACACGGATCTACCCACGGTCACAATCTGCGATAATCCAGCACCATGAATGACACAACCCCGAACGCTTCTGATTTCATTTCACCGGTCTTTCTCTCCGATATCGAATCGTTGTTTGGGGAGCTGGTGAACCACGTCCGCACACAGGTCGCTGCGCGCAACGAGCCCATCAATCAGGCGCTGGATGCTTTTCAGGTGCAAGGATTCGAACTTGCGAATATTCGCGCCGAGCTGCATGCCGCGCGGGCCATCATCACCTACGCGAGCCGGTGCGGTGAGCAGGCCGTTCTGGAGCGCGACTTGTGTGGTGTGTTTGTCGCGGACATTGTGGTCAAGCTTCGCGCTCGGTTCGAGCGACTGCGCTATGGCGCGAGTCTGTCCGCCGCCAGGCTGGCGGCGGTTTTCGAGGCCCCTGAGGTTGATGGTCTGCTCAGCCATTATCTGGCCTCGGAAACATTGGACCACGTTGGCGAGCAAGTGGCGGCGGCTGACGACAATGGCCGTTCGCTACTCGACGAGGACAAGCAAATCATCGCGTCGAGTTTTCGCCGTGTTGCCGACGAGGTGGTGTCTCCGCATGCCGCGAGCATTCATCGAGACGATTTGATCGTGCCCGACGACATCATCGCTACGCTGGCTGACATGGGCTGTTTCGCCCTGTCTATCCCGGAGCGCTTCGGTGGCAGTGCGCCAGAGCAAGGACATGACAATCTTGCTATGTGTGTCGCAACCGAGGAGCTGTCCAGAGGCTCGCTGGCGGCGGCTGGCAGTCCGCTGACACGACCGGAGATTGCCGCGCGTGCCATCATGGCCGGCGGTCACGAACCGCAGCAACAGAAATGGCTACCTGGGATTGCGGTGGGCGATCCTTTGGTGGCCATTTCGGTCACTGAGCCGGACACGGGTTCTGATGTGGCCGCAATCAGGCTTAAGGCCACACGCTGCGAGGGTGGTTTCAAGCTCTCTGGCGCGAAAACATGGTGCACATTTGCGGGCAAGTCGGGATTGTTGTTCGTGCTCGCCCGCACCGACCCCGATTTGAGCAGAGCCCATCGTGGGCTCAGCTTGTTCCTCGTCGAAAAAGAGCCAAGCGACGACAAGGCCTTCGAGATCACTCAGCCGGACGGCGGCAAGCTCTCCGGGCAGGCGATTCCGACTATCGGCTATCGTGGCATGCACTCGTTTACGTTGTTCTTCGATGACTTCTTTGTGCCAGCAGACAACCTGGTCGGTGGCCCTGACGGCGAGGGCAAGGGCTTCTACCTCACTATGCAAGGCTTCGCTGGTGGTCGACTGCAGACCGCCGCGCGTGCTTGTGGGGTCATGCGAGCTGCTTTCGAGGCGGCGGTCAGATACGCACGTGAACGAAAGGTGTTCGGCCAAGCACTAGGCGCTTACCAGTTGACCCGGGCCAAGCTCGCCATTATGGCGGCGAACTTGCGCGCCTGTCAGGAAATGACTTATCACGTGGCGGCCCTCATGGATGAAGGCGACGGTCAGATGGAGGCGAGTCTGGTCAAGCTCTATGCCTGTCGTGCGGCCGAATACATCACCCGAGAGGCCTTGCAGATCCACGGTGGTATGGGCTATTCGGAGGAAACACCGGTGAGTCGTTATTTTGTCGATGCTCGGGTGCTGTCTATTTTCGAGGGCGCGGAGGAAACTCTGGCTCTGAAAGTAGTGGCGCGCGATTTGCTCGGGGCCAAGCGATGAACATTCTAAGTGGTCTGCGAATTGTCGAGGGCGCGGCGTTCATTGCCGCACCCATGTGTGGCATGACGCTCGCCCAGCTCGGCGCCGATGTCATACGCTTTGATCAAATCGGCGGCGGCATCGATTATAAGCGCTGGCCACTGACCGCTGAAGGTAACAGCATCTATTGGGCGGAGATGAACAAGGGCAAGCGCTCCATCGCAGTCGACCTGCGTTCGGAGCAGGGCCGCGACATCGTCAGCTCACTCATTTGTGCCGACGATGACGGCGCCGGCATTTTTTCGACGAACCTGCCGGCACGCGGCTGGCTGTCCTATGAGCAACTGTCAATGCAGCGCCCCGATCTGATCGCCCATGAGATTGTCGGTGATCGTCATGGAGGCACCGCATTGGATTACACCGTAAACGCTAAGGTCGGGTTCCCCTACATCACCGGGCCCGAAGATGACGAGCGGCCGGTCAACCATGTGTTGCCTGCGTGGGATATTTCGACCGCCTATCTCGCCGGTCTGTCGATTCTCGCCGCCGAGCGCCATCGGCGCCTGACGGGTCAAGGTCAGCGTATCAAGCTCGCCCTGGCTGATGTCGCCCTGGCCGCTGTTGGTCATCTGGGTTTGCTGGGTGAAGTTCACGTCAATGGCTCTGAGAGGGCGCGCCATGGCAACTATGTGTTTGGCGCCTTGGGCCGAGATTTCACCACGGAGGACGGTCGTCGCATCATGGTGATTGCCATCACCCCCAAGCAGTGGCGGTCGTTGCTCGATGTGACGAACCTGACCGAAGCCGCCGCGGGACTGGGTGAACGGATGCAGCTGGATCTTTCAGACGAGGGCAACCGCTTCGAGGCCCGCGAGCAGATCTGCGCTTTGCTGGAACCCTGGGTTGCGGCGCGTCGTTATGCGGATATCGCCGAGCTGTTCGATGCAGCTGGCATCTGCTGGGAGAAGTATCAGAGTCTCGGTGAGTTGGCCCGAACCGACCCTGACGCGAGCGAGGACAATCCCATGTTCCACGCAATCGAACAACCCGACATCGGCACCTACCCAGTGCCTGGTCCGGCCATGCAGTTGTCAGGGTTTGAGCGTGAAGCGCCGGCTCCGGCCCCCCGGGTCGGGCAGCATACTGATCAGATCCTGTCTGACATACTTGGTCTCGATGATCACCATATCGGCCGGCTCCACGACGACGGTGTTGTAGCCTGACGACCGTCGTCAGCGATCGACAGTACTAGGCGTGCGTATCACTGACATCCTGGAGAAGACGGCGCGAAGCTGGCCGCAGGCCACTGCGCTCGTCGACGGGGACCATGGTTGCAGCTGGTCAGAGCTTCTCGAGCGCGCCCGTTTGCTCGGTGGCGCCTTGCGTGAACACAACGTCAAGCCCGGAGACCGCGTGGCCATTCTGGCTTTGAACGCCGCGCCGGTGGTCGAAGCGTTCTACGGCATTCCCTACGCTGACGCCGTTCTGGTACCCATCAACACCCGCTGGTCACTGGGCGAGATGCGCTATTGCATCGAAGACTGTGAGCCATGCGTGCTGTTGGTTGATGACAGCCACTTGTCGCATGTGCCGGCGTTGACGACCGGTTCATCCATCGAGCATGTGCTTCACTTTGGTTGTGCACCAACACCTCCTGAGGTGCTGAGCCATGAGACCGTGCTCGTCAAGGCCACAGCAATCGACGAGCCCACGGGTGCTGATGACGACCTCGTTGCCTTGTTCTACACCGGCGGCACCACCGGGCGCTCCAAGGGTGTGATGTTGAGTCATGCCAATCTATACGTTAACGCCTTGACCGCGCTGAGTGCTTATCAATATCAGCAAGGGGGTGTTTTTCTACAACCGGCGCCACTGTTTCATCTTGCCGCAGGTTCGCGGGTTTACAATCTCACGCTCGCCGGCACCACCCTGGTTCCGTTCGCCAAGTTCGAGGCCGAGAAAGTGCTGGCGGCGATTGAAACCCTTCGGGTCTCGGAAATTTTGCTGATTCCGACCATGCTGGGGGCGCTGCTCAACTCTGAAGTCTTGGAGCACTACGACCTCAGTTCGCTCCAACGTATCAACTATGGCGCCGCGCCCATTGCCGAACCTTTGCTACGCCGTGCCCTGGCGCACTGGCCGCAAGTGAAGTTCTATCAGGGCTATGGCATGACCGAAGCCTCCCCCATTGTCTCCGTGCTGCAACCTCACGCCCATGATCCGGATGGCCCCCTGCGGGACAAGCTCGGCTCCGCCGGACAGGCGGTTGCTCAAAGTGACATCCGTGTGGTCGATGGGAACGATGACGATGTGCCGCGAGGTGTGATCGGTGAGCTGGTAGTTCGTGGTCCGAATGTCATGCAGGGCTACTGGAAGCTGCCGGAACTCACTGCTGAAGTGCTCAGGGGTGGATGGTTCCACACCGGCGATGGGGCGTATCTTGACGCTGACGGCTATGTGTTCTTGGTCGATCGGCTCAAGGACATGATTGTTACCGGCGGTGAGAACGTATACTCGAGCGAGGTCGAGAATGTGGTTGCTGCGCATCCGGCGGTGCGTGAATGCGCGGTCATTGGTGTGCCTCATGAGCTCTGGGGTGAGGCGGTGCATGCGGTGGTCACCACCAAAGGGCAGACTGCACTCGACGAGCAGGAGCTGATTGATTTTTGCAAGACTCGGATTGCGGGGTACAAATGCCCAAAAAGTGTGTCGGTGGTCGAAAACCTGCCGTTGTCCGGTGCAAACAAGGTCTTAAAGGCCGAGCTTCGGGCAGCCTATGCAGCCAGCAAGACATGAATGAGCCGTTGACTAGCAAAAGCAGCGGGGTGAGCAACCATGATCGTGAATAGAAGCTTCTGGCTACGTCAGGCGTTGGAACACGACACTGATGTGGCCGAGCCTTTGGCTCGAGATCTCAAAGTCGACACCTGCATCGTCGGCGGTGGTTTCACCGGTTTGTGGACGGCTATCAACCTGAAGCGTCACGAGCCGGCGATGGAGATTGCCATCATCGAGAAAGACATCTGCGGCGGCGGTGCGAGTGGCCGCAACGGCGGCTTCTGCATGACCTGGATGTCAAAGTCGACCACCTTGCTCAAGCTCTGTGGCGGACAAGAGGGTGGACGTTTGTTGCGTGAATCGGCGCTGGGTGTCAAAGCCATTGGTGAATTCTGTCGCGACCATGACATCGATTGTCAGTTTCAACACAACGGTTGGGTGTGGACGGCTTCAAATGCCGCTCAGGCCGGTGCCTGGGACTCTACGCTGGAGGCGTTGGACAAGCTGGGGCTGCACCCTTATGAACCTTTGGACCAGAACCGGCTGGCAGAGCTGACCGGTAGTGAAGGACATCACAGCGGCGTGCTGGAACCGGGTGTTGCCACGCTGCAGCCTGCGATGCTGGCCCGCGGTCTGAGACGGGTCGCGCTCGAGCTGGGTGTGAAGATTTTCGAATCAACCGCCATGCTCGAGCTGATTCGAGGCCCAACACCGTCGGTTCGTACCGCTGGCGGGACTGTGACTGCCGATGCGGTGGTGCTGGCGCTCAACGCTTGGGCCCATGAGCTACCCGAGTTTCGTCGCACCGTGCTGCCCATTGCCGCTGATGTGATTGCGACTCGCCCGGCGCACGAGCACCTTCAAAGCGCGGGTCTTCACAATTGTGTCGCCGTGTCGGATTCGCGCACTCTGGTCAATTTCTACCGCACCACTACCGAGGGTCGAATGGTGTGGGGGGTCGGAGGCGGTGCTATTCCGTTTGCGGGGCGTCTTGGGACCAGCTTCGACTACGAATCGCCACGCCGCGATCAGGTGGCCGCCATGATGCGTCGATTCGTGCCGTCCCTCGAGTCAGTTGAGATCGAAGCGGCCTGGCGTGGCCCGGCCACTCGTACCATGACTGGCTTACCTTTTTTTGGCACATTGTCTGGCAGCGACAACATTCACTACGGTCACGGTTACACCGGTAACGGTGTGGGTCCGTGTTACCTCGGCGGCAAGATTCTCGCGTCGAAGGTGCTTCAACAGCGTGATGAGTGGAGCGAAACGCCGATCGCCCAGGGTCCGGTGCAAAAGCGGCTGCCGCCGGAGCCGGTCCGGTACTTTGGGGGCGGTTTGGTTCGCGCAGCCTGTGCACGAGTCGATCACGCGCAAGACGAGTCACGCCAGCCATCGAATCTGGATCGTCATCTCGCATCATTTGCGCCGGCCGGGCTTGCGCCAACCAAGCAGCAATAGCGAAACTGTCTCATCTTCATGTCGAAGCGTATCTCACACAGCTTGCTGGACCCTTACATCGGGCCGCCAATCAAGAAGCTCTATCCGCTGCTGGCGCCGCCAGCGCGTTTTCCACCCGAAGGCATCATCGCCATCGGACATCTCTCGGCCATAGCTGGTGCGGTCGGCTTTTGCTACGCGCTCGGTCTTCTGGACCTGGGTCTGGTGGCGGTGATTGTTATGTTGGCCATCGCCGTTCTGACCAATATCAAGGCCAAGCTCGTCGGTGAGTTTGCGTTGGCCGCATTCGGGCCGACGAAGTTCAAGGTTTTGCTGGAGGTGTTTGCCATCGTCTTGTGCATCCGCCGGCCCGGGCGTACAGACCACGCGGTTGTCGACAGCATTTTTCATCGTTCTCGTTGGTGTCGTGCAACTGGTCGCCGGCTTGATTCGCGCGGTCAAGGAAGTGAACGAGCAAGGGCCGCTGCTCGATACCAGTGAGTGGGATGTTCGACGTGATTCACACGTCGACTGACAGTGATAGACCCCGAGGAGTAGAGATCATGACGGAAGTTGTACGTGAGGGTGGTTGCCAATGTGGCGCGGTTCGATTTCGGACTCGTGCCGAACCCGTACGGGTGCTTGCTTGTCATTGCCAAACCTGTAAGCAGCGAACCGGTGGGCCCTACGGTATTGGCGTTTACTTCAATGACAGCGATGTCGAGTTCTTGCAGGGAGAGATGAAGACGTTCGAGTTTCATTCCAGTGCGAGCGGCCGTTGGTTGCGCAACGAGTTCTGCTCAGCATGTGGCTGCACTGTCACATGGACGCTGGAGATGCGGCCAGGTGCACGCGGTATGGCGGTGGGAAATTTTGATGACGCTGATGCATTCACGGTGACCGCACATGTCTGGTCAGAGTCTGCGCGGAGCGACATGCGCTATCCCGACACCGTGGATGTTCATGAGCAAGCATTGCCACCTGCTTAAGCGAACCCCGTGCAAGAGGCCTTTTCCATGAGCGAGAGAACCGGTTTTTTCATTGACGGCGCTTGGGTCACACCGCACGGCACCGACTGTTTGAGGTTGCACGACCCCGCGACCGGTGAAGCCGTTGATGAGCTTCAGCTCGGCGATCAACACGACGTGGATCGAGCGGTGGCCGCTGCTCGGGCCGCGTTCCCGAGTTACGCGCAGACCTCCATTGATGAGCGGGTTGCTCTGCTCGATCGCGTTATCGAAGTCTACAAGAAGCGGTTTGATGACATCGGTGCGAGCATCTCGCGGCAAATGGGCGCGCCGCTCGAGTTTGCCACCCGTTTCCAGGCCGGCGCCGGGCTCAGTCATTTCAAACAAGTGCGTCGAATTCTGCCGGACTTCGCGTTCGAACAGACCGAGGGTGCGACTCGCATCATGCGTGAGCCCATTGGTGTTTGCGCCATGATAGTGCCCTGGAACTGGCCGATGAATCAGATCACCTGCAAGGTAGGCCCGGCCTTGGCGGCAGGCTGCACCATGACGCTCAAAGCCTCGGAGCTCGCACCGGAGCCAGCCATGATCCTGGCTGAGATCCTCGATGAAGCGGGTGTGCCGAACGGTGTGTTCAATCTCATTCAGGGTGAGGGGCCGGTGGTCGGTGCTGCGCTGGCCGCGCATCCCGATGTCGACATGATCTCATTTACCGGCTCCACGGCCGCTGGTATCGCGGTCGCGCAAGCGGCTGCCCCAACCGTCAAGCGTGTCGGTCAGGAGCTTGGTGGCAAGTCGGCGAATATCTTGCTCGACGGTATCGACTTCGAAGACGCCGTCACTCGGGGTGTGCAGCTGTGTTTCAGAAATTCAGGGCAGTCCTGCAACTCACCGACCCGCATGTTGGTACCGGCCTCTCGACTCGACGACGTGGAAGCCGTCGCGGCCCGTGTTGCCTCCGCCATCAAGGTCGGTGATCCGCGCGAGGCTGACACCGATCTCGGCCCCGTGGTGTCCGAGAAACAGTGGTTGAGTATCCAACGGCACATCGGCCTCGGCATCAGTGAAGGTGGCACGTTGATCCATGGAGGAGCCGGCCGGCCGGAAGGGCTCAGGGCGGGTTACTACGTCAATCCCACGGTGTTCTCGAATGTTTCTCCCGACATGACCATTGCACGTGAAGAAATCTTTGGTCCCGTGCTGTCGATTCTGCCCTACAGCAACGAGAATGAAGCAGTCGAAATCGCCAATGACTCCCCGTTCGGGCTCGCAGCTTATGTCGAAGCACCGGACCTCGACCGGGCGCGTGCGATCGCACGCCGATTACGTGTCGGCATGGTGCACCTGAATGGTGCTGTTGCCGACCCGGCCGCCCCGTTTGGAGGTTATCGACAATCCGGGAACGGTCGTGAGTGGGGCGAGTACGGTTTGGAGGAATTCACCGAGCTCAAAGCAATCATGGGCTACGAATCGGGCTGACTCTTCGATAGCCGCACGGCCTTGAATAACAGCGTTCCGTGTCGTGGTGGTCGTCTCTGGACTAGCCGGACATCAGCTGTCGGACCCAAACGAAGTGGACTAACCCAGGTCGATGGTCCCGACCATGACCGGGACGCAGGTTCCTCCCACAAAGGTTTGCTCTACGACGCCGGCGCGTTTGATGGCGCGGGCGCGCAACAGACTCGGCCGTCCCATCAGCACGCCCTGGGTGATTCGCTTCTCCAGCATCACGTCGGTGGCCGGGTCGAGGCTTGCCAGCAAGCCGATGAGATTGGTGGTTGCACTGCCCGTCGCCGGATCTTCGGCGATACCGAACAAGGGGCCGAACATGCGTGCATCGATGTCGACCTCGCCATCCGCGGTGTGCACATAAAGATGAATACCCGTCGCGACATCCGCCGGGATCTCGTGAACGAAAACATCATTCATACACACGGCTTTGTCGAGTGCAGCCCGGGATTTGAGCTCGACGCTGATGAATGGCGTCCCGGTGGATGTCAGGCAAGGCGCGTGGCTTCGGGTTTCGATATCCGTGGTTGCCAGACCGCACGCGCGTGCCACGATGTTGGCAGGGAACTCATCGCCGATGCTGATGGTTGCCGGCGCTGCGATCTCCGCGCCTTGTGTTACGCCGTCCTCCAGCCAGAGTTCGACCTCGACCAGCCCCGCCTTCTCTTCGAACTTGAAACCTGAAACTTGAGTGCCGCCGGCCTCGGCGCGTCGGGCCAGTGCGTATGCGGTGCCGACATTGGGATGACCGGCGAATGGCAGCTCGGCAGTCGGTGTGAAAATACGGACGTTGGCATCATTCTCCCGTTCACGTGGGGGGCAGGTGAAGGTGGTTTCCGACAAGTTGAACTCGGTTGCGATGTATTGCATTTCGGCATCACTCAGCCGACCTGCGTCGAACACCACCGCCAGAGGGTTGCCGCCGAAACGTGTGTGGGTAAATACATCAACGGTTACATAGTCGAGCCTCATGGGTAAGCCCTCCTATACAAAAGCTATTGTGGGTCATAGCACCACGGTTAGATCAGCGGTCGAAGTCGACTGCAGTGGTGTTGCCACCACTGACGACAACACCAATACGCTCCCCTGGCCGCGCAACATAGGCGCCGGACATCAGACCTGCAAACGCGGTGGCGCCACCGGGCTCGGCAACAATGCGGAGTTCCTGCCACAGGCGTTGCTGCGCCGCAATGATGACGTCGTCATCGACCAGTACGACGTCATCGACATAGCGTTCTGCAATGGGATAGACGTTCTCGCCTACACGACGTGGAGACAAGGAGTCGGCTGCATAGCCACCAGTCGGTGCGTCCACCGGCAGTCCCGCATCGAGTGCGCGACGAAGCGTGGGTGAGGCCTTGGGCTCGACACCAACGACACGGCAACTGTCCTGATACCAGGTTGCGATTCCCGCGATCAGGCCGCCACCTCCAACCGACACCAGCACGGTATCGATACCCTGTGCCTGGGCGTTGAGCTCTTTGGCAAGTGTGGCTTGGCCGAGAATGGTTTCGCGCTGGTCAAACGCGTGTACTGGCAGCGCGCCAGATGTTTGCAGCCAGGACTCCGACGCGGCCAGTGCATCGCTATAGCCATCGCCGCCAACCACTAGTTCCGCACCATAGCTCTTGATACGCTCGAGTTTCGCGGGTGATGAGATTGACGGCACATACACCCGAGCCGGGACGTCGAGCTTACCCGCCGCGTAAGCGACCGCCGCACCATGATTGCCACCGGAGGCCGCGACGACTCCGGCAGCCGGTATGTCCCGCGCGACCAGATTCGCAAATGCGCCACGACATTTGAACGACCCGCTGTACTGAGTGAGCTCGAGCTTGAAGGTCACCGAGATTGCCGCGACACCCAAGGTGCTGCCTGGTATGGTCACGACCGGCGTCGTGCGAATGTGGGGACGAATCTGTTTTTCGACGCCGTCGACATCGGTCCGTGTCGGCAGTGCGCTTCCATTGGTATTCGCGTTCGTCATGAGTGAGGCCGGCAGAGTGAATGTCGACTATGATATCCGCCCCGGTACGCTGACGCTGCCATCGATGACGTCAGCCGACTCTCCCTGTGACCTCGAGCGACTGCGTCATGTGATTTACGATGATTGAGCACCTGGCGGTGACACCCTTGACGAGCAAGCGGACGCTGGTCGGCATGTTGCTGGTTGTTGCCGGAACCGGGTGCTTCGCCATAACCGTCGTCATCGCACCGTTCATCTATGACAGCGGCAGCGATCCGCTGACATTCATCTGGTTTCGCAGCATTGTTGTGGCCGTGGTGCTTCCAATCTCCCTTCGGCTCGCCGGTCAACCACTCGCCGTGCCCGTCCGTGATGGGGTGACTTGCGCGCTCATCGGTCTGCTGATGACCATCCAAACTCTCGCTTTCTTTACTGCCATCAGCTTGATCCCGGTGAGCATTGGCACGCTCATCGAGTACACCTATCCGTTCCAGGTCGCCATCGTGGCCCGCGTGCTCTACGGTGAGGCGCTGTCCGTGCAGTGTATCGCCCTGATCGTGGGTGCGTTGGTTGGTTTGATGCTGGTCATTGAGATCACTGCCCCGAAGCAGAATTTGAACAGCTTCGGCGTAGGTTTGATGGTGGCTGCATCGTTCTTGCTGACTGCAAAAACGATGACCACGCACCGGGTGCTGCAACGGGTCGACAGTCGACGAACCTCGCTGTATCTGAGTGTAACCGTTGCGACGGTATGCTCACTCGCCTATCTGGTGTCGCCGGTGCACCCGGCATGGCCGACCACCGATCTGGGTTGGTCGCTGCTGGCGATCACGCCGGTCTGCAGTCTGGCCGGCATGCTTTGTTTCTACACCGGGCTTGCCCGCATCGGACCGGGAAGGGCGTCGATGCTCGCAAACTTCGAGCCCGTGTTCATCTTGATTCTTGCCGTCGTGTTGCTCGCCGAGGTGTTCACCCTGTTGCAGAGCATTGGGGCGGTGGTGGTGCTCGTGTGCGTGCTCTGGTTTCAGTGGCTGTCACTTCGCACAAGCCGCTGATGCACTCGCGACCGCGGCGGTGCTACGGCGCCCGGCCCATGTCCACTGGCAGCAGGTGGATATCGAACTCTTCTCGAATGCGACGCTCGGTATTGTCTTGAAGATGCCGAGGGAAGTGACTGGCGAGCAGCTCGCGAGCACGTTCCCGCGCCGGCAACCGGATATCCGGTGAGCCGGCATCCTCCCAGTCGTCACTCGAGCGTCTGTCGGCAATATTGGGGTAGAGAAAATCGGACTCCATCCGCACCATGGTATCGGCATGACCGAGGAAGTGGCCCTCGCCACTGGTCACATCGGCAATGACCTGCTCGGAGAAGTCTGCTTCGGATACTTCAATGCCGCGCACCGAGCGCAAAATGGCGCCCAGCATGTCGTTGTCAATGACGTAGGCCTCTAGCGAGCATCCCATCAAAGCGGCCTGCATACCACATGCCTGGGTCACCATGTTCGAACCTGCATGGGCCGCAAGTGAAACTGTCAGGGCTTTCTCATAGCCGCTTTGTGCGTCTGAGATCTTGCTGTCCGTAGCCCCCGCGATGCACGAGTTCGGTAGATCATAGAACTGTGCCATCTGCACGCCGGCAGCCATGGCAACCGCTTGTTCGCCACAACCACCGGTCATGCCGCCGGTGCGCAA
>MDTE01181104.1_pt1 | contig 32577 bp, 29 predicted proteins | sample 811231 | NCBI WGS metagenome assembly MDTE01 (sample SAMN05326651, study PRJNA326480) | marine metagenome | isolation source: seawater | place: Indian Ocean: Red Sea | collected 2010
AAACCGCCGCCGTAGCCTAGCATCGCATGTATAGCAAGCGTTGCACCGCGACGACTGGGTTCCGCGTTGCCGACGGTGCCCGCGGTAAGTGCAGCAGAATCCGCGTATATCAACGCATTGTAAGTCAAACATATTATCGCTGCGACGCCGTATCCCAAACCTGCGCTAAAGCCAATCAATACAGAGAAAATCATGGAAGATATCATGACCATGTATATCCAGCGCCGTCTACCGATACGAATTGCAATCTCATTTCCGATTATACTCATTGTGGTGCCAATGAGTTCCATCAACATGGCGATCACGGTTGGGATAAAAAAGTTCGGCTGTTCTCCTTGGGCGGCTGTAAACACCAGAAAAGCGACAACCCAAGATCGTAAAGTAAACATTTCCCAAGTGTGAACGCAGTATCCGATGGCATATGCCATAGCAGATTTGTTCTTTAAGACAGTCCGGAATGCAAACGTATTAGATGTCTCCTTTTGGGATGGCGGTTTGCGGCTGGGAACGCAGATCATCATGATGACCAAGGCTATGAAACTGCCAAGTGCCGAGAACATGAAGGCGGTTTGCCAATCCAGGTGTTCCGCGGCATATCCTGCGATAAGGAAGGACAACGCTCCGCCGGCGCCGATACTACCTGCATGGAATGCTACCGCACGGGACTGTTTTGGCCCCTCAATCAAATCAGCAAGCGCTTTCAGGCCTACCATGTAGGTACCACCCCACCCAATGCCCGCGAACATTCGAAGAACTAAACCACCCCAAAATCCTTCTGCAATAAACGCCATGCCTAAATGCGAAAGGCTCGTCAATGTCACAAAACACATGTAGACGCTTCGTGGGTCAATACGATCCGTCAAAGGCAAAATAAAGGGTACTGACATTGCATAGGCGAGAAATATTATTCCAGATAACCAGCCGGCTTCGGTGTGCGTGATCCCCCATTCGGTGAAGAAAACCGGCAATAGAGCGGAGAACGTGAAGGATCCAATTTGCGTGAATGCTTGTGCGATACAAACCGTGCTAATGAGGAAGATGGCTGATGTACGAAGTGCTGGCATTTTTTGCGGCCCGCGCAATACTCCACCTAACTTCGGTTTGGCAACATACTTGATCACCTATTAAGCGAGCGCCAACCGTCCTTTATCATGCCCTTTGATAGGTCGCCTCGCAACAACGCACTTGTCGGTGGCGGTTAAAAAAAAGGGAAACGGTAGGCCCATCTTTGGCGTCGCATCCGATATAGATAGAGGCTTTGGAAGAGAGGTTATTTAATTGTCTTGTAGTTTCTTTCTTAGCAGTTCGTTGACTACTGCTGGATTTGCTTTTCCTTGGGTCTCTTTCATCACTTGGCCCACGAACCAACCGATAATTTTTTCATTGCCTGAGCGAAACTGCTCAGCCTGTTTTTCACCTCGCGCGATAACCGTATCGACGATCGATTCTATTTCGCTTGTATTGGTAATTTGTGTCAGGTCATTTTCTTCAACAATAGTAGCCGCGTCTTTACCTGACTCAAACATTTCTTCAAAGACATCCTTTGCGATCCGGTTAGAGATTGTACCATCCGCTAAGAGGTCGAGCAGACCGCCTAAGGCTTCGGCACTGACAGGAGTTTTGGAAACTGATAGGTCAGCCTTATTCAAATGGGCGAAAAGGTCACCGGTTATCCAGTTGGTCACTTGTTTGGCATCGCGACCATTCGCGGCCGTTTCAAAAAAATCGGCGGTTTCCCGATCTGAGACAAGAACACCAGCGTCATACGCTGAGAGTTGATACTCACTCATGAACCTTTGTTTTCGTTCGTCGGGCAGCTCAGGAAGAGATGCCTTCATTTCTTCAATAAACTGCTCCTTCAAATCGAGTGGTAATAAGTCCGGGTCTGGTAAATATCGGTAGTCGTGCGCGTCTTCCTTTGAGCGCATTGGCCTCGTCTCACTCCGGTTAGGATCAAATAGCCGCGTTTCTTGTTTGATTTTCCCACCGTCTTCGATGATTTCAATTTGCCGCCGCGCCTCGTATTCGATCGCTAGTTTTAGAAAACGGATCGAATTCACATTTTTGATTTCACACCTAGTGCCAAGCTGTTCCCCTGGATGACGAACAGATACGTTCGCATCGACCCGGAGTGATCCTTCTTCCATGTTTCCGTCGCAAGACCCAATACAGCGAAGAATTGCGCGCAGCTTTTCAACATAAGCGGTGGCTTCGTCTGCGGACCGCATATCGGGCCTAGAGACGATTTCCATTAAGGCAACGCCAGCACGATTTAGGTCGATAAATGACTTTGTGGGATGCTGATCGTGTATCGATTTTCCCGCATCCTGTTCCAGATGGAGCCTTTCAACTCCAATACATTTTGTTTCCCCATCCGAAAGATCGATTTCTATCTCACCTTCTCCAACGATTGGCTCTTCATATTGAGAAATTTGATATCCAAACGGTAGATCTGGGTAGAAATAGTTTTTGCGGGCAAATACCGAATGCTTGTTGATCTTCGCGTTAATGGCGAGGCCGGTTCGGACGGCTTGGCGAACTGCGGTTTGATTAAGAACTGGCAACATTCCTGGCATTGCGGCATCGACCAAGCTGACTTGGGTATTGGGTTCGGCACCAAATTTCGTTGGTGCTCCGGAGAATAGTTTAGCCTTGGAGGTCACTTGTGCATGCACTTCCAAGCCAACAACCATTTCCCAGTCACCCGTCGCGCCTTTCAAATGGTTAGCCATTTTTTAACTCCCGGCTAGAATCTTGGGCAATGCACTGAATTGAGCCGCATCCTCAAGGTGTTGTGCTACAAGAAAAACAGTCTCTTCATCGAATGGTTTGCCGATTACGTGTAAACCAAGCGGAAGACCATCCGAGGAAAGGCCTGCCGGGACCGAAATGGCCGGAAGGCCTGCCATGGAAGCCGGAACAGTTAGAACATCATTTAGATACATTGCGATGGGATCGTTCATCTTCTCACCCTGTGCAAAAGCGGCGCTAGGTGTTGTTGGCGTTAAGATAGCATCAACTTTCTCCCAAGCATTGCGGAAGTCGTCCGCAATTTTTGTGCGAACTTTTTGCGCCTTTAGGTAATAGGCGTCGTAGTAACCAGCCGACAGTACATAGGTCCCGATCATGATACGGCGTTGGACTTCATCACCAAAGCCCGCGCTTCGGGTATTTTCATACATCTCCTGAAGTGTATCACCATCTTCTCTCAGGCCGTAACGGACACCGTCATAGCGTGCGAGGTTGGTGGATGCTTCCGCCGGTGCTACAATATAATAGGCGGGTAAGGCGTACTTAGTATGTGGCAAGCTGATATCAATAATCTCAGCGCCTGCCGCCTTCAGCCATTTGACGCCGTCGTCCCATAGCTTCTCAATTTCAGTTGGAGTGCCATCAATTTGATATTCTTTTGGAACACCGATACGTTTACCCTTCAGACTTCCATCCAGCGCGAGTTCGTAATTTGGGACCGGAACGTCGACGCTTGTTGAATCTTTTGGATCGTGCCCAGCCATTGCCCCAAGCATGATGGCGGCGTCACGGACAGTCCGTGAAAGCGGCCCTGCTTGGTCCAACGATGAGGCAAAAGCGACAACACCCCAGCGCGAACATCTGCCGTAAGTGGGCTTCATGCCGACAATTCCACAAAAAGATGCAGGTTGTCGGATCGAACCACCAGTATCCGTTCCGGTTGCGGCGATCGCACCGTGGGCAGCGACAATGGAAGCCGACCCACCCGAAGAGCCGCCAGGAACGAATTTCTTGTCTTCCGTTGCAGTAGGATACCATGGGTTTTCAACGGCACCGTAGTGGCTCGTCATATTTGACGAACCCATGGCAAATTCGTCCAAGTTGGTTTTTCCAAGCATTACCGCACCGGCATTCCATAAATTCGCGCTGACGGTAGATTCATAAGTAGGTGAAAAGTTATCGAGGATATGGCTTGCAGCCGTTGTGAGAACATTTTCGGTGCAAAATAAGTCCTTCATACCTATTGGTATGCCTTCCATTGGACCGGCGTCATCCGTTGCTAAACGAGCCTCTGAGCGCTTCGCCATTTCCATCGCTTTGTCTGGTGTCTCTGTGATGAATGCGTTCAGTGGGCGGAGCGCTTCTACCGCTTCAACATAAGATTCGGTGAGTTCTACCGCGCCAATTTCGCGTTTTCGTAATTTATCGCGCGCTTCGGCTAGGTTAAAATTCAAAAACTCACTATTCATTCGACGACTTTCGGGACGGTGTAAAAGGCGCCTGTGGCCTGTGGTGCGTTGTGAAGGACCTTATCTGGATTACCTCCTTCGGTGACGATATCCGCGCGCTGAGGCGCGACGGTTTCGATGACTGATGTCATGGGTTGGACGGCGTCTGTGTCGACCTCCGACAACTGCTCGATCCAGCCAAGGATATTGTTCAACTCGCCCGCCAATGGTTCGAGATTTTGTTTTGGCACTTTGATGCGTGCCAAGGTGGCTATTCGGCGCACGGTTTCCTCGTCCAGGGCCATGTTTCTCTCCGAGTATTATTGGAACGCGGCGGAAGCTATCATCGGCCTTTGTAAGCGGCAAGAGACCGCTATTATAAGGTATTGGCGCGCGCATAGCGATTCGCTGCGTCCGATCCTGCTTTGCGGCCAAATACGGCGCCGCGCATAACGGATGTGGCACCAGTATAAGTCTGATAATAGATGCCCATTGTCTCGCCTGCTGCATACAAACCGGGAATGACGTCACCGTCCATATTAAGAACCTGGGCCTCGGCGTTCGTCTTTAGACCACCAAAGGTAAAGCATACTGCCGAGATAATAGGCCACGCTAGATAGGGTGGTTTGTTGATCGGTCGCGCCCAATGGCTTTTCCGGGGTTCCAATCCCAACGTACCCAAACCGTCAGGTCTTTTTGCATTAAAGATCGATAAATCTTTTGGGCATGCGGCGTTAAATGTATTTAGTGTTTTAACTAGAGCGTCCCGATCAACTTCTAGTTTGCTGGCGAGTTCATTTAGCGAGGTAGCTTGAATAGGATCTTGATCGCTACGAATAGCTTTTCGCCAATTATCAATTTCTTCCATTCGGGAATCATGTACTGCATAGGCGATCCCCTCTGTTTGCTTTAAGATTTTCCGAGTAACGGCTTCATAGGTAGCATCAACTGAATCGGGCGCCTCGTCGGTGAAACGTCTACCTTCGCGATTTAATAAGACCCCGTATGCATAACTGAGAACGACCGGCTCCATTCCGCCAGATCTGGGGTCAATTGGCTGAGCGTGGAAATTGCTGTAATCCCCTGCGGGTGCCGCGCCAATATCAAGCGCCATCCGTATGCCTTCGCCTCGGTTGTAATATCCACCCCGCGCGATGGGACGGACCCATTGTGCGTCGGACCCCATATAATGGCTAAGCATTTCGGGGTTACCTTCGAAACCGCCGCAAGCCAAAATAATACTTTTCGCGTTGAAGTTTATGGGTTGATTTTGCGGGCCGATCGCTTTTAGCGCCCGGACTTTGCCATTCTCATCAATCCCAATAGATTTTGCGGTCGTTCTGTAATGGATCGAAATATCGTCTGGGACCGATTCGACATACTTCGCTAGAGCTTCTACAAGGGCGCGTCCGCCGCCGATTGGTGCTATTCGTGTCGTAGATTCTGAGATGAAATAATTTGGCAAAAAGTCGAAGGAAACACCAAATTTCTTAAGCCAATTCAACGTTGGCCCAGCTGCGTCTGCGAACTCAGAAATAAGATTAGGGTCTGCAAAATTCAATGTTCGCAGGACGGATGGCCAATTTTCAAAATCACGGACGGCATCTTTTGTTATTTCAGGGTCAAGATAATTTCCAGAATTATTGGCAAAATGAGAGATAAAGTCATCGGATACCTCGTTCTCGTTTTTCATCCGCCAAAAAGATTCTGTGTATCGGGTGTTCCCACCGCGCTGATCTTTAGGCGCACGCTCTAGCAATGCGACTTTAGCGCCCGCTTCATGTGCTGATACAGCCGCAGACAGTCCTGCAATACCAAAGCCGACAACAATAACGTCCGCCTCCATGATCATCTCTTTTCCCTTATCTGCTGGTTGTGATCCATCAAAGTCATCCAAAAAATTGGTTCGGCATTAATAAGCCGTTTGAAAATTTTTTTAAAACATGGCCTTCGCATAATAGGTTTTGTCTGTTGGTTTTAGGGCATTGTTTATCGGCCCGTATTTAGCCTAATTTTTAGATAAATCTCCGAGGGTTCTTAGCATCTTATTTATCGAATAAGAATTGATTTTTTGAACACTTGGGTGGCTTGCCATGAGAGGGATAATGGCTACCTGTTTCGCAAAGGAGACGGGCATGAAGTATCGGGGAATTGAAGTGCGTCCCGTGGCAGGGGCCATCGGTGCGGAGGTACTTGGCCCAGATTTGTCCGAAGAATTGTCCGAAGAGGCGGTTGCGGCGATTAGGTCTGTTCTTATTGAGCGGTGTGTTGTTTTTTTTCGCGATCAACAAATTTCAGATGAGCATTTGGTGCATTTTGGCCGGCAGTTCGGAGAATTAGCACCTCTGCCACCGCATCGACAATTTCCAGGAAAATTTCCCGAACTTTTAGTTGTCGATAAAAAACCGGAGGACAGGCTGAACTTTGGTTGGGAGTGGCACTCGGACACGAGCCATTTAGAGGTACCTTCTCTTGGTTCAATTTTAGTCGCGAAAATCGTGCCACCGATTGGTGGTGATACGCTTTTTGCGAATCAATATCTTGCCTATGATACTCTTTCCGGAGGAATGAAAAAAATGTTGGGCCAAATGCGCGCGGTCCATTCGAATGGTCGTATTCTTAGAACTCTTGATGAAGGCAACACTCCGCCCCGTGGGTCGGAGGCGATTTCGGCAGACTGGGCTGAAATGTGGGCGACCCACCCTGTTGTCCGTACACATCCAGAAACAGAACGAAAAGCGCTTTATGTAAACGAGATGCATACTGAACGTTTTGAGGGGATGACAGTAGACGAAAGCCAACCACTTTTGCAGTTTCTCTATCAACATTCGACCCAGCCAGAATTGACTTGTCGATTTCAGTGGGAAGAAGGATCGATTGCTTTTTGGGATAACAGGTGTGTGCAGCATTTAGCATTAAATGATTACCCTGGTCACCGAAGATTGATGCACCGAGTTCAGGTCAAGGGTACGACACCTGATAATGCAGGAGATTGAACATGTATAAGGCAGATGTAGATACGCAACGTATGATCGATTGGGCGGCAGCCGCAGGTTTGCCGCCACTTCACTCCTTGTCGGCAGAAGCAGCGCGAGCGCAATCTGCGGCTGGCACGGCAAAGACGGCATTGGATCTCGAACCAGTAGCGAAAATCGAAAATTTTGACATTGACGGTGGCGGCGGAGCTATACCAATTAGGATTTATCACCCAGCGGATGCTTCAGAAGGGCCGAAGCCGATCGTATTGTATTACCATGGTGGCGGATTTGTTATTGGAAATGTGGATACACATGACTCGATTCCGCGTGTTCTTGCCAATCGCGCAGCCGCAATAGTGGTGTCCGTCGATTATCGTCTTGCACCCGAACATCGTTATCCGGCAGGGGTTGAAGATGCGGTGACGTCCGTCTTGTGGGCCGCGGAACATGGTGCTGCGATTGATGGTGATCCACAACGCATAGCGGTTGCGGGCGATAGTGCAGGAGGAAATCTTGCTGCTGTTGCCGCTCTTCGTGTGCGAAAGACAGTTGGTAAGGCTTTGGTTGCACAAGCTTTGTTATATCCGGTAACTGATCATGGCGATTTGTCGGTCCACCAATCAAGGACCGATCATGCGGATACGTTTCCAATTCGTAAACCACTGATGGCGTGGTTCCATAATCATTATTTCGGACATGACAAGCCGATGACTGAACCAGACGCTTCGCCCCTCCATGAGGCGGATTTAAGCGGGGCTGCTTCCGCTTATGTAATGACTGCCGGCCTTGATCCGCTTTTGAGTGAGGGGAAGGCGTATGCCGACGCGCTTGAAGCGGCGGGTGTTGATGTTGTTTACAGTTGCTGGGAGAGCACCATTCACGGTTTTCTGCAGATGGGACAGGTAATTCCTGCGGCAAGAGACGCACTGCACGAAGCTGCTGATTTCCTGAAGCAACAATTCAGAGGTTAAGACGGGATGCCTGTTGGCAGAGTTTCTGGCAAGACAGCTTTAGTGACGGGAGGTGCTTCCGGTATAGGTGCGGCGATTGCATCGGTTTTGAGTGGAGAAGGCGCAAATGTTGTTATTGCGGATTTAAACAAAACGGCGGGGAAAAGATTTGCTTCTTCTCTAACAAATGCCGTCTTTACACATCACGATGTAACTAATGAAACGGACTGGGTGGCGTGCATGGCCGAGACACGGCATCGGTTTGGCTCGCTTGAAATTCTTGTCAATAATGCAGGCGTTATGCCGGCAACGCACACTATTGAAGAGACCTCTTATGAGGAGTGGAAGCGTGTAATGTCGGTGAATATGGATGGCGTTTTTTTGGGTGTTAAACACGGTATTAGTATGATGAAGGAGAGTGGTGGTTCAATTATTAACCTTTCTTCAATAATGGGATTGATCGGTGAGGCAATTGTTGGTGCCTATGGTGCGTCCAAAGGTGGGGTGCGTCTTTTTACAAAGTCTGCGGCAGTGGAATGTGCTAATCTTGGATATCCAATCCGTATTAATTCCATTCATCCAGGTTACATCGACGCTGGCATGTTTGCGGCTATGGCGGATGAATTGGGAGCTGATACTCTGCGTCAGCGTTTTGCTGCGCGAACACCGATGAAGCGTCTTGGCAAAGCTGATGAAATCGCTAAGGGCGTTTTATTTCTGGCATCCGACGAGTCCAGCTTCTCCACCGGTTCTGAGCTTGTCATTGATGGCGGCTATACCGCCCGTTAATGAGTTTTTTTTAATGAATAAACCGACGAGCCGGACGGTACCAAACCTTCTCGATGAGCTCGCATATCTTCAGCCAGAACAGCCTTTTGTCATTGATGGTGAAAATTGCCTGACCTACGGCGACTTTCGAAACTTGGTGCGCACCCATGCTAAGGGATTATTGTCTATTGGCGTCAAAAGGGGCGATCGTATCGCGATCCTGATGGGCAATCGGGCCGAATGGTTAATCGCATATTTCGCCATTATGAATGTTGGTGCAGAAGTTGTTGCACTTAATACTATGGCGTCGCCGCGTGAACTTGCATACCAACTGACGCATGCAAAAATAACCGTAATAATTTTTGAACCGTGGTTTCGCGATCGCGACTTTTGGGAAGTTTTGGGAGAAGTAAAAAGAGAATACGGTTTGGACCCTCTGCCAACATTTCTACCTGTCGACACAGGTCCCGCGAGTGCCCTTACATTTGGCCAACTGCCAGAATTGGGCGCATTGGTCAAAGAGGATGCATTAGCGGTGTCACAAGCGAAAGTTAGCTCGGAGGATACCGCCTGTATACTCTACACGTCAGGGTCAACGGCTTTACCGAAAGGTGTGCCACTGCACCACTGGGCTATGATCGATAATGCATGGTCGATTGGTGAGCGCCAACACTTGACGCCGGATGACCGGTTGTGGCTAGCGGTCGCTTTGTTTTGGTCTTATGGGTGCGTTAACGCACTGTTTGCGTTAATGACGCATGGTGGAGCCATTGTGCTGCAGCATCATTTCGAACCAGGTGAGGCATTGCGCTTGATTGAGTGTGAGAGGTGTACGGTATTTTATGGAACCGCGGCAATGTCTCGCCCGATGTATGAACATCCGGATCGGCCAAATAGGGATCTTTCATCGCTTCGTACAGGAACGACGATCGGAACACCGGAACAAGTACAACTGGCCGTCGACCTAGGCGCAAGCGAGATCTGCAATGTCTATGGGCTAACGGAGGCCTTTGGGAATTCCTGTGTCATTGATGCGAAAATGCCACTGGAACGCCGACTGGTTAGCTCGGGTCCGGTGCTCGATGGCGTTAAGATAAAAATTATTGATGTTGATACCGAAGAAAATGTGGCAGCCGGTGAGATGGGAGAGATCCGTCTGCATGGACATTTAACCAATGGCTACTTGAACGACCCGGAGCGAAATGCTGAGGCGTTTGACAGTCGGGGTTACCTCAGGACGGGTGATCTGGGTACTTTGGACGAAGAGGGGTTCCTGACCTATCGAGGACGCCTCAAGGAGATGGTGAAAACCGGTGGGATCAATGTAGCACCTGCGGAAATAGAGGCTGTATATTCGCGGCATGAGGCTATTGCCGAAATTTATGTTACCGGTATTCCTGACGACCGTTTGGATGAAGCGTTAGCGGCAGTCATTGTGAGTAAGGGTGAACCACCCACAAAAACCGCGCTTGTTGAATTTGGGCGAAAGGTGCTGGCAGGCTACAAAGTGCCGCGTCATTATCGATTTGTTATGGCAAAAGACCTTCCGCTAACGACCACCGGTAAGCTTAAGCGAAATGGTCTGGCCGATCTATTTAAAGAAGATAATTTTTAGTCATAATTGGGTTTTCGTTTTTCGAGGAAGGCAGCAACTCCTTCTTTAAAATGAGCACTGTGACGGACTGCATCCCCCAACTTTTGGTCAAGCGCCTCTTGTGTAAGTGCATGCTCAGCGATTTCAGTGCTGATCTTGCGTTTAACTGCTTGCACGGCGGATGGACTATTGGCGGCAATGGTCTCAGCCAAATTTAATGCCCAATCTATAAGACTATGAGTATCGATAATTTCGTTAATCAGGTCGATCCTGAGGGCCTCTTCCGCCTCCACCAATTCTGCGCCGAGTATTAGTTTCATCGCATGCACATATCCAATTTGATGAATTAATTTCACGGTCGCTCCGCCAAATGGATAAATGGAGAGACGCACCTCCGGCAACCCAAACCGGGCATGTGGCGCAGCAGCCCGTATATCTGATGCAAGCATTAACTCGACGCCTCCTGCCACGCAGTCGCCGTTGATCGCGGCAATAATTGGCTTGGGAAATATCTCGGTCTTTAAAAGCGCCTTGTTGATTTTCGCCACGGTATCCGGCGACGCGCTTAAATCTCCACTCACGTCCGCGCCAGCACAGAAACCTTTGTTACCGGTTCCAGTAATAACGATACATCGATGTTCTGAACGCGCAAGTTCATCCCAAAGGTTAGCTAAATCGAATAGCATTTGTCTTGTCATCGCGTTACGTTTGGATTCGTTGTCTAACGTAATCAGCGCGATATGCTTTCCAAAATTCTCAACGCGAAGTTCTGCCAAAACTCACCTCCTTTGGCCCGCTATTTGCTCAGCTAAGCTGCCCGCAACGTGGCGTGTTTTGTTTAACGCAAACTATGTGGTTGGCCTATTTCTCTTTCAAGTGGGTAATTCTACGGTTCAGAAATACCGGCTATGTCATCAATTCTGTGATGGTGTATTGTGTGTTAGAATAAGCGATCGCTCGCAATTTGAGCACCTTCTTTCATAACGCGTAGTTTTGCCCAGACTACATCGGCCGTGACGCGGCCCATGCCGGCTGAAGTATCAAAGCCGCAATCAGTGCCCGCTTGAATGCGCGTTGGATCACCAAGCATCTCGGCGGCACGTTCCAAGCGATCGGCAACAACTTCTGGGTGCTCCACAAAGTTCGTCAGTGTATCGATGACGCCGACGATTAGTGACTGATTTGCACCAAGTGGAATGTCACGGAACAACTTTATTTCGTGTTGATGCCTTGGATTTGCAAAAGGCAGTAAAAAGGCGCCAACGTCGGCCTCTAATATGGCAGGAAGAATTTCTTCCAGCGCGATATCTTTGTCATGTGGCGACTCATAGTTACCCCAGCAAACGTGGAGGCGGATGCGGTCTCGGGGGATGTTAGTGACAGCTCGATTGATGCTTTGAATGACACGTTCAACAAACTTCACAAAGTCAGAAACTGACCGATTGGCGAACGAAAGATGCCGTTCAAGCGCCAAATCAGGCGCATCAATTTGTAAAAGATAGCCATGCCTGTGGGCGGCCTCATATTCGATCTGGAGCGCCTCGGCTAATGCCTCTAAGTAGGCATCGTCATCTGGATAGAATTCATTCTTCATCGCCGCCGCAACAATTCCAGGGGACGGGGCGGTCATGAAGGCGTCTGAAAAGTCTGCGCCGGATTGATTTAAGGCTGCCGCAAAGGTCTCCAATTCTGCTTCATTTTCTTCTCGGTTTGCGTACGTGACGGCACCAGTAGCCATAGGTGGATTAAAATTACTAACCGATTGATCATTTGCGATTTGCCGCCGCCTCAGGTCTGCATATTCGGGATAAGCAGCAAGCTCATCGCCATGTGGGCGTTTCCATTTTCCAGAAAATCCTGTCATTCGCCTTTGTACATAGAGAAAAAAAGCCTCACGCAGTTGTTCTCCATCACTTGGGATATCGATGCCTGCGTTACGTTGTTGATCCACCACCCAAGATGTGGCCGCTTCGCCCTCCCGCACGAGTTCATGTTTATCAATAGCTTCGCCTCTAGCGCGTTTAGCATAAAGCTCAACCAGTTTGGCTGGTCGCGGAAGGCTACCGGCATGGGTCGTTAGGATTCGCTTCTTGGGCATGGTCGCTTCCTGAATTTCTACCAAATGAGGTGGACTTGCAGCCCGGGGCGGCAATGCATTCTTTCGGTCTATATGGATAGGGACTTAATGTTAACCAAAAGGAATTCTGAAAATGGCTAAGAAGACACCTTACGAAGTGGTTCCACAACTCGGCAAATTGCGCGATGACGTATTATTTGGTGACGTTTGGGAGCAGCCGGAACTTTCCAAGCGCGATCGGAGTTTGGTAACGATTTCTGTTTTGACGGCGCTTTACCGTACGGACGAACTTCGCGGTCATATGAAGCGTGCACTCGATAACGGTGTTACACAAGATGAGATCCGCGGTATGATCACCCACTTGGCCTTTTATGCCGGATGGCCAACGGCGGTAAATGCTGGCCGAATTGCTGCTGAAATTTTTGAAGATGATTGATTGAACAATGTCAGGTGAAAAAACACCTTATAAAGTAGTTCCACAGCTCGGCCGGCTGCGAGACGAGGTCGTTTATGACGGTGTGTGGGAGCAATCAGAACTATCGAAGCGCGATCGCAGTCTGATCACGATCTCAGCTTTGATAGCGCTGTACAGGACACCGGAGCTGCGCGGACATTTGAGGCGGGCAATGGATAATGGTGTCACCAAAGATGAGATTCGTGGCGTTATTACACATCTTGCCTTCTATGCGGGTTGGCCGACAGCGGTCAACGCCGGGCGGCTCGCAGCGGAGATATTCGAAGGCGACTAAACAATGATGCGGCCAAAGCATATAAAAATTAGACCATTATCAGGTTCGTTAGGTGCTGAGGTAACAGGCGTCGATGTAATTTCTGCATCAGATGACGCATGGGAAGAAATTCAACAGGCATTTTTGGAGCGAATGGTGCTGTTCTTTCCTGATCAAAAGCTAGACCCCCAAAGTTTTAAAAATGTAGGCAGTAGATTCGGCGAACTTAGCTATTATCCATTCGTCGAAGGACTACTGGAGGAGCCATATGTGATACCTCTGATTAAGGAGCCCACAGAAACAAAAATCTTTGGCGAAGGCTGGCATTCCGATACGACCTATACCGAGCAACCTCCCAAAGCTACAGCTCTCTATTCAATAGAGGTGCCGGACGTTGGGGGTGATACGATGTTTTCGAACATGTACCAGGCCTATGAAACGCTATCCCCTGCTATGAGAGAACTATTGGAGCCCTTGCGGGCTGTAAACGCTGCGTCTGCTCGTAAAGGTGGAGGACGCGCCGAGGGCAATGCTTATAAAAGCGTAAAACTGATAAACCGCGATCAAAAGATGGAAGGAATTCATCCAGTTGCCCGGACGCATCCGGAGACAGGGCGAAAAGCGCTATATATTAACTCGCTGCATACGACCCATTTTGTTGGTTGGACTCAAGCGGAAAGCAAACCGCTTTTGGAATATTTGTGCCGACATAAAGCACGGCCTGAGTTCACCTGTCGATATAAATGGCGGCAGGACACATTTGCCATTTGGGATAACCGGGCAGTACAGCATTCGGCACTTAATGATTATCACGGCAAACGCCGTGAGATGTGGCGGATTTCTATTTCTGGGGAGATTCCTGTTTAGGAGGAATATTTTCTTAAAGTGGGTCTAGCGTTATCGGAAGCAGGCCTGGATGACAGAGATTAAACTTTTTTCGTTTACTTTAAAACTTTGGGGTCGTGTTCTAAACTCTAACCGTTTTTGTCAACTGACACGTTTTCTCCAGTTCGCGTCTTTCGACTGAGTTTATCTCATCGGAGACGGTCGTCCGTTGAAGATCGCGCCGTGTGTTAAATTGATCGTATGTCGTCGCGCGATGCATAGTGCAACGGTTATCCCAAATAATTAGATCGCCTTTACGCCATTTGTGGCGATAGGTGAATGACGCTTGTGTGGCATGCGCAGTCAATTCGTCGAGCAGGTGCCTGCCGCGCTTTTTTGGCCAGCCGATAATGTGAGAGCCGTGGGATGCGAGATAGAGAGCTTTACGATTTGTTTTGTGGTCATGGCGCACCAGAACCTGCGGCACGGGTGGCAGTTCATTCTTAGCTCCTTCTGTAAATCCGTCAAATCCGAGTAAAGTTCGTGAATAGACGATGCTGTGCTCGACAATAAGATTTTCGATTTCAACCTTTTTTGTACTGGCAAGAGCATCGTAGGCAGCGCGCATGTCTGCGAATTCGGTGTCACCGCCCTGGTTGGGCACTTCGCGTGCAAGGAGAAGCGAGCATCGAGCTGGAACATACTTAAACGTATTGTCAGTATGCCAAAGTTCGTTTGCTTGATTGTGTAATCGACGTTCGTCATCCGCACGTAGAATTGAACCATCAACACTGATATTGGAGATATCAGCCATCTTAGCGTGGACACGCCTTTTGTCCGTCTTCCAATGATAATTTGTTGCCGTGAAGATAGGGCCAAATCTTGTGCTAAACGCAATATGCTGTTCGTCTGTGAGCGGCTGGTTGCGAAATAGCAAAACTGCATGTTCGTTAAATGCAGTCTCGATTTCTGTCCACTGTGCTTGAGAGAGCGGTTGACACAGATCGACACCCGAAATTTCGGCAAAGAACGATGGATGTCGCATTGTAATTTTTATAGCCATCGTCACTTCTCATTATAATATTAGTTTGGCCCAATCATCGAGAATGGTTAGCGTTGAGCCTTCATCCTCCGGTGCTAAATTAAAAATTAGACGCTCAACATTCGCTTCCGAATAGCGCCTAATAAGGTCGGCATCGGGGTCTGGGCCGAAGACAGAGATTGGCGTTGATCCTGGGTCACGATCATATTCTGCTTCCATTTGGCGAAATTGTGGAAGAATATCTATAAGATCGTATTTAGGTCGTTTAGCGTGCGGTAGCCATCCGTTACCGAATTCAAGTGTCCGTCTTGCGCCATATGGGAACTCGCCACCTACGTAGATCGGCGGGCCTGGCTGTTGGACAGGTTTTGGCCATGTCTTTATCTCATTGAAATCGACAAACTCTCCGTGATATTTAGCGATTTCTTGCGACCAAATGATTTGCATGGCTTCGACCCGCTCGCGCAACACTTTGTGCCGAGTTTTGAAATTGGTACCGTGATTTCCAAGCTCGTCTTGGTTCCAACCAGATCCAACACCCATTAAAAAACGTCCATTTGATAGAGAATCCAAGGTGGCGACCTCTTTGGCTGTTTGGATCGGATCGCGTTGGGGCACCAAGCAGATACCGGTCGCTAATTTTAAGGTTTCTGTTACTGCCGCTGCCTGGGATAAGGTTACAAATGGATCCATGACATCGTAATATTTTTGCGGCAGTTCGCCTTGTTGCGGCCATTCAGACATTCGCGAGATTGGTATGTGAGAATGCTCGGGGCACCAAAGCGAGTCAAACCCGCGCTCTTCTAACGCACGGGCAAGCGTCGTTGGTTTGATCGAGTAATCTGTAAAAAATATGGCAACGCCAAATTTCATGAGGGAATTCCTTGAAAGACTTGCATGAGTTTTCAAAATTGCACGTGCTGTGATAATTACCAGCCGATGAGAAAATGGCAAAGTTCTGAGAGGGTACTATGAGTATTCAGCCGTTGCATTACCGATCGATTACAGAATTGGCTGCAATGTTGAGGTCGGGCGAGATTACATCAACAGGATTGACTAAGCATTTTGTTGAGCGGATCGAAAAGTTGAATGGCCCTCTTAATGCATTCAATTTGGTTACGGCGGACCGAGCGATGGCGGAGGCGCAATCCGCTGAAACGTTAATGGCCGCCGGGCGCGAACTAGGACCTCTGCACGGTATTCCTTATGCGGTTAAGGATCTTTATGACGTTGTCGGTTTACCGACTACAGCAGGCTCACAAACAACTGACCCTAACCCTAAAACTGCAGAAAGTGAGGTTACACGGCGTCTCGCGGCGGCTGGTATGATTGTTCTCGGTAAGACGATCACTGTTGAATTTGCAAAGGGCATTGTTGGGATAAATCACGTTCAGGGCACGCCGCATAACCCGTGGTGCGAAGAACATTGTGTGCCTGGTGGATCAAGTGCCGGCACGGCAGTTGCGGTTGCTAGCGGTATGGCTCCCATGGGGCTCGGTACGGATACTGGTGGGTCTGTTCGCGTTCCCGCTGGTTTGTCCGGGACGGTTGGTCTCAAGTCTACAGTTGGACGTATTAGTCGATTTGGTGTTTTCCCGCTGAGCTGGACATTCGATTCGATTGGGCCACTTACCCGCAGCGTTGAGGATGCAGCCCTCATATATCAAATTTTACAGGGTGAAGACCTAAGGGATGACAGCACAATCGGGATCCAGCCTGAAGATGTATTGGGTTCTCTAAAGTCCGGCGTTAAAGGCCTGAGGTTAGGAATTCCCGAACATGCATTTTTCGAAAACCTTGATCCAGAAGTTGAAAAAACGGTTTTGGCCACTGCAGACGTATTCCGTGATCTAGGGGCAACCGTTGAAAATGTGCCCTATCCGGAAGCTGAAGCTGTCACCCGAATGTCATCGGTGATCAACGGCGTTGAAGCGGCGGTCATTCACGAAGAACGATTGAAGACAAAACTGGACTTGATGGATCCCGTCGTCGGCCCGCGAATGTTGGGAGATAGGGATTATCTGGCGACCGATTACGTAAAAATGATGAATGAGTTGAAGGTGTTGCGCGCTTCTCAAATGGAAACGTTGCGAGATGTAGATGTGGTAATATCGCCATCGGCTCGAATACCCGCGTTGCCCGTCACAACGGTTGATGAGTCATTGGATGTTTATTTAGATTACGCTGGCAAATATATGGCTAACACCAATATTGGGAATCGACTTGGGCTTTGTGGCCTTTCATTACCGTGTGGGTTCACGTCGAAGGGATGCCCTATTGGATTGCTACTTAACGGGAAACCATTTAACGAAAGTGTTATCTTGCGAGCGGGCTATGCCTATGAACAGGCGACAGATTGGAAGGACGCAAGACCGGATTTAGGGTGGGCAACCCAGTAATTTCTAATTTTTAGAAGACCTAAACGGTGGCCCATCAAGTCCGGAAGCGTGTGGTAAACCGCTTTCGCAAGTTTCTATGGGGGTCGAGAAGGATACAAAGCTATGGTAAATTCGTCTGAAGTGGATGGTCGACCTCCAGACAATCTTGATTTCGATGTTATCATCATAGGGGCTGGTATTTCAGGAATGTACCAACTCTATCGTCTTCGAGAACGTGACTTTCGTGTCCGTGTTTTTGAGGCTGGCACTGGTGTCGGTGGAACTTGGTATTGGAACCGATATCCAGGCGCTCGTTTTGATTCTGAAAGCTATTCCTATGCTTATTCTTTCTCGAAAGAGCTCTTGGATGAATGGCATTGGACGGAGCAATTTTCGCCACAACCCGAGACTGAGCGCTATTTAAATTATGTTGCAGATAAGTTTGATCTGCGGCGGGATATTCAGTTCTCCGCTCGTGTTGCATCGGCTCATTTTGATGAGGAAGGTTCTTATTGGATTATTACGTTGGAAGATGGGCAAGATTACCGTGCTCGATTTATTATTACGGCTATTGGACCTCTCTCTGCGCCGACTATGCCGGTTATCGAGGGTGTTGATGATTTTAGGGGAGAGGCTTACCACACAGGATTGTGGCCAAAGGAACCTGTTCGGTTTGAGGATAAGCGAGTTGCCGTAATTGGAACAGGTGCGACGGGTATTCAGACGATCCAAGAGGTTGCTAAAACGGTCGGGCATCTCACGGTTTTTCAGCGGCGCCCAAATTGGTGCACGCCTTTGCAAAACCGCAAAATTGATCAAGAGGAAATGCAAGAAATACGTGAGAATTACGATGATATTTTCCGGCGTTGTGAAGAGACTGTTTCCTGTTTTTTGCACAATCCAGATCCCCGGAATACGTTTGATGTGCCTGCGGAGGAACGTCGCGCATTTTGGGAAAAGCAATACAATGCACCAGGGTTTGCCATGTGGGTTGGGAACTTCAGGGATATGTTGTTGGACCAAGAGGCAAATGATGCAGTTTCTCAATTCGTTGCTGAAAAAATTCTAGAACGCGTAAACGATCCAAAAATCGCAGATCTCCTTACACCGAAGGATCACGGTTTTGGAACGCGCCGGGTACCGCAGGAAACATTTTATTATGAGGTTTTCAACCAACCGAATGTAGAATTGGTAAGTATATTGGAAACGCCAATTGAGCGTATCACTAGATCGGGGATTACAACAACTGACCGTAAGTTTGAGTTCGATATCATTATTTATGCGACGGGTTTCGATGCGATCACCGGGAGTTTTGACCGTATTGATATTCGAGGTGTTGCAGGCGAAAGTCTAAAGGATAAATGGCGACGTGCGCTTGAGACTTTTTTGGGTGTGCAGGTCGCGGGCTTTCCAAACATGTTCATGGTGATGGGACCGCATACTGCACTCGGGAATATCCCCCGAAGTATTGAATATAATGTTGATTGGGTAGCAGACTTAATCGGTTATCTGCGTGAGAATAAATACACGAAAGCGGAGGCGCGAGCTGAGGCAGTCGAAGAGTGGACGCAGTTTGTCCTTGAGAAAGGCGAAGGAAACCTTTCTAACGAAATCGATTCATGGATGACGGGAGTTAACCAAAATGTCGCGGGTAAGCAACAGCGCATTATCGCGCGTTATAGCGGTACGGCTCCAGAATATCGCGATCGGGCCGATGCCGTTGCCGCTAATGGTTATCAGGAGTTAGTGCTGTCTTGAGTAAGCACTGTCGAATGCAGCGAGCTAACAAGTGTAATTCATGCCGATCCTGCCACCGTCAACATAAATTGTTTCTCCGGTAACATAGCTTGCTTTTGAACTGGCAAGGAATGCTACGACGTCGCCAATTTCTCGGGGACTGCCAATTCTCTTAAGCGGCGTTCGCGACATTACCATTGCCATGGCTTCCGGGTTTGCGTTCACCGCAGCCATCATGTCCGTGTCAATCGATCCGGGCCCGACGGCATTAACCCGAATGTTGTATGGCGCCAGTGCTAAGGCAGCAGCCTTTGTCAACTGCATGACCCCTCCTTTTGAGGCGCAGTAGGCGGCTATTGAAGGAATGGCGACTTGTGCATTGACGGAGGACATATTTACGATCGCGCCTTCAATTCCTGAAGCAATCATGGATTTGGCAGCGCGTTGTGTTGCAAGAAAACTCCCCGTCAGGTTGACGTTTAGGACTTTTTGAAAGTCTGTATACGAGACTTCGAGAAAATCGTTTGGTAGTGCAATGCCTGCATTATTCACCAGTATTGATATACTTCCCAAATCCGATTCTATTTTGCCAAACAGGGCCTCGATCTGGTCTGGTTCCCCCATATCGCAAACATAGGCAATAGTATCTCCGGCCAGCTTTTCAGCCGCGTCTTTGACACCACGATCGTTCACATCCGCTAATACGATTTGTGCTCCGTCAGCAGCGATAGCCTCCGCACAGGCAAATCCAATTCCTTGTGCACCTCCAGTTACGAGTGCAATGGGTTTCTTCATCATATTTCTGCCTTTCAGATTGATTAACCGTCTTTTGAACCTATCGGTTCCAGTGCAGGGATAACTGCTTCAGATGCCAAAACGTAATGTTTACAGAAAATTAGTACTTCTGATGCGCTGCCAGAATGAGTTTAGGCCCTCCTCAATGCGGCAATTTGATTATACAATAAACCAGGACTAATAAATTCATTAGAAGATTTGCCAGTGTTACCCTATTCCCCAGCGTAACTGGAAGAGTTTTTGTTATAGCCGTTTCTATATTGGAAAATAAATATTCAGCCTGCTCAGGGACTAATTTCTTCGAAATCGCGAGTGTTTTGTCGGCGTAGTTCATCCAAAAAGATCGTTCAAGTACAGGTCTCTCTGGGTTCGTTAATAAGGTTGAATGGATCGTCTCTTCCAATAAAGACCTGCATTGCTTTCATTTCTTCTTTCGCCTGCACAATGTATTTTGAGTAGCCGTATTTTCATAACGGCTATGAAGGATGGGCGGGTATAAGATCAGATGAATTTTTAGAATTAATCCAATAGCATGAGACGGTTTTCGGGCAATAATCCGATCATTGCTGTAATTCATTCGATGGATAAATCCTTAGAGGGCCCATTTCAGCCCCTTGTCTATGCTTGGGCGATCGGTACGATAACTTTCGAGAACTGCTTATGCGGTCCGCTGCCATATATCGCTGGGGGAACGCCCGATGGAAGGGCAAAAAAATCAGTTCGACCGGCGCAGGTGGTCGAGATCGAAATCTAAATCTAAATCTCGGAAGAACCCCGGGAGATGTCGGCATATTTATGCCGCGCTGGATCTGGGGACTCATAATTGCCGTTTGCTAGTGGCTCGTCCAACCCGGCGAGCCTTTCGAGTAATTGACGCATTTTCTCGAACAGTCCGATTGGGCGAGAGTTTGGAGCGGGACGGTACGCTTTGCGAAGCCGCGATGGGTCGCACTATTGAGGCCTTAAAGATTTGTGCTGAGAAAATTAGACGGTGTAGTGCGGATCGGACGCGTTTTGTTGCGACTGAAGCGTGCAGGCGGGCTGAAAACCGAGAAGAATTTAGAGAGCGGGTTGAGCAGGAAGCTGGTTTGCTGATTGAAATCATTTCTTGTGAAGAAGAGGCACGCTTAGCCTTGGAAGGTTGTATTCCTTTGATTGACAAACAGCATCTGAATGGATTGATGTTTGATATTGGAGGCGGAAGCACAGAACTGATTTGGCTTAAGAACGGTGGTCCACATCCACGAATGCTGGATAGCATGTCGATCCCGCTTGGCGTCGTAAGCTTGAGCGAACGTTACGGTGAATCCGCTACTGACATAAAATCCTATGCTGAAATTGTTGGTGAGATGGAAAAACGTTTGCGAGTGTTTTGTATGCGTCATGGCATTCGTGATGCTGTTCGTCGGGGCGATGTGCAGATGTTGGGTACGTCTGGGACTGTTACGACAATCGCAGGCGTATATATGGACCTAGCTCGCTATGATCGTTCGATAGTAGATGGCACGACACTAGAGTTTAATGAAGTTAAACTGGTAATCGAGCGGTTACGGGCGATGGCATGCGAAGAACGCGCGTCTCATCCCTGTATCGGGTCAGAACGTGCAAAGCTTGTGGTTGCTGGGTGCGCTGTCCTTGAAGCGATCATGCGGCAATGGGCGGTTGGCCGAATACAAGTAGCTGACCGTGGAGTTCGCGAAGGGATAATAATTGAGATGATGCGTAAAGCTGATGCCGAACGAAATTGCAGAGCCTGAGTCGGGCAGATGGTGGGTAAGCGACGTGGGGGACCAAAACGCGCAGAAGCAAAGCAGCGTGTAAAGACGGCGCGGGGCCGTTCGAATTCTTCAACTCGCTGGCTTCAGCGCCAACTCAATGACCCCTATGTCCAAGAAGCGAAGCGCGTAGGCTATCGGAGTAGGGCTGCCTTCAAACTAATTGATATCGATAAAAAGTATCGGCTTATTCAACGAGACATGTTGATCGTTGATCTAGGTGCTGCACCAGGTGGCTGGTGTCAAGTCGCCGCGGAGCGTACTGGACCCAAAGGACGGATTGTTGCTGTCGACCTGCTCGAATTTGATGGAATTGGTGGTGTGGAAGCCTTGGTTGGTGATTTTAACGAGGTAAAAACCCAAGAGGCGGTTAAAGAACGTTTGGGCGATTACGCAGGTCTCGTTCTAAGCGATATGGGGGCTGCGGCGACTGGACACGCGGCAACCGACCATTTGAGAAGTGCTGCTTTGGCCGAGGCAGCGTTTGAGTTTGCGGCGGAAGTGTTAGCAAAAAACGGAGCGTTAGTAGTCAAATTGTTGCAGGGATCAGAGGAAGGTCAGTACGTTTCGCATTTGCGACAGCGATTCGCGAAAGTGGACCGAATAAAGCCCCCTGCGAGCCGGGACCGGTCTGCAGAGATGTATATCGTAGCCCGCGGATTCCGGGAAGCATCGGACGCATAGTAGACATTTAGGCTATTAAGCTTGGCTTGAACAAGGTGTTGTGTATAGTGCGGCGAAATTTGCGACGGAGGCGGAATTGGAAATTCTCGAAGCGCTGACGTTCGATGACGTCCTGCTGCAACCCGCAGAATCTGCTATCCTGCCTCATAATGCAGACACGCGCACAAAACTCACTCAAAATATTGAGTTGGGTATCCCTGTAATTTCATCGGCTATGGATACTGTGACTGAGGCTCGTCTTGCGATAGCGATGGCGCAGGCTGGTGGAATTGGTGTTATTCACAAAAACCTTGAGATCGCGGAACAAGCTGAGGAGGTGCGTCGTGTAAAACGGTTTGAGGCTGGGATGGTTGTCAATCCAATTACGATTACGCCGGACCGGACCCTCGCTGATGCGCTGGCATTGATGGAGCATCATAAAATTTCTGGCATTCCTGTGGTCTCAAAACGCTCAGGTAGTATCGCAGGGATTCTTACTAACCGCGATGTTCGCTTCGCTGACGACCCAGTCCAGCCCGTCCGAGAGTTAATGACGAAACGGGGTTTGGTGACGGTCCGTGAAGGAGTTGGTCAGGATGAAGCAATGCGTCTTTTGCATAAACATCGTATCGAAAAGTTAATCGTGGTTGATGAGGATCGCCTTTGCGTGGGACTAATTACGGTAAAGGATATTGAAAAGGCTCAACGTTATCCCGACGCTTGTAAAGATGAGCAGGGCAGGCTTCGGGTCGCGGCAGCGACCGGTGTCGGTGATAATGGCCGTGAGCGTGCGGAAGCATTACTTGACGCAGGCTGTGACGTCATTGTCGTAGATACGGCTCATGGTCACAGCGAAGGTGTTTTGGGTGCCGTGGACGCCATCAAGCGCCTGAGCAATTACACTGAGGTTATCGCGGGTAATGTTGCAACAGGGGACGGCGCGAAAGCGCTCATAGATGCGGGTGCGGACGCTGTAAAAGTTGGCATTGGTCCCGGATCAATTTGTACGACACGAGTTGTCGCTGGGGTTGGCGTGCCTCAATTAACGGCGATATTGGAGACTTCAGAGGCCTGTCGCGAACGGGGGATACCTGTCATCGCCGACGGTGGTATTAAGTTTTCGGGCGATATTGCAAAGGCGATTGCTGCCGGGGCAGATAGCGTTATGATCGGATCGCTATTTGCAGGCACTGATGAGGCACCGGGCGAGGTTATGCTCTACCAGGGTCGGTCTTACAAATCATATCGCGGTATGGGTTCTATTGGTGCGATGGCGCGTGGCTCGGCTGATCGCTACTTTCAGGAAGAAGTGACAGAGAGCCTTAAATTAGTTCCAGAGGGTGTTGAAGGCCGCGTTCCCTATAAGGGACCTGTTGGCAATGTGCTACATCAGTTGGTCGGGGGCTTAAAGGCCGCGATGGGATATACGGGTAACGCGACACTCGATGACATGCATAATAAAGTCACGTTCCGACGGATTACAGGGGCCGGCCTTCGAGAGAGTCATGTACACGATATTGCTGTCACGCAAGAGGCGCCTAATTACCGCCTTGATTAAGTATAAATCAACGGGCTTAAACTCGGGTGTCAGTTTGCAGTTGCATAAGAAATTATGACTCCGTCCGCCAGATGCCAGGCTGCTATAGAGCTATTGGAAACTATTGGGTCGTCATTACAGCCAGCAGATACGGTTCTGCAATCATTTTTCAGGAAAAGACGATACGCTGGTGGCGGTGATCGACGCGCGATTCGTTCTCTTGTATACGCAGTATTACGGAAACGGGAGCAGCTAGATTGGTGGTGCCGGCGTTCTGGCGGCGAAATCAATTCAAGGCAACGTGTTTTGGCTGCTATATGCTTTGGACTCGCCTGGGAAGGCGCTAATTTAAATGCAGTCTTTTGCGATGAGCGCTATGGAACGAAATCGCTCAATATTGACGAAAAAAGACAATCTGAAGCCTGGTTGCTAGATAACTTGGAAAATAGTGAACAACCAGAAAATATCCGGTTGAACTTCCCAGAGTGGCTAAATGGCGCTTTCTCGAAAACTTTATCACCGAACTTGGGCGAAGAGCTACAAGCACTAAATAGCGAAGCAACTGTCGATTTGCGTGTAAATTCATTAAAATCCAGCCGGGACGCCGTTATCGGGATGCTCTCTGCCGAGGGCATAAAAGCCTCACCAATGAATTTTGCCCCAAACGGTATACGTCTTCACAAACGGTATCCCCTCCGACATCTCGAGATTTTTAAAAAAGGGTTGTTTGAACCGCAAGACGAATCATCGCAGATCGCTATTGAACTTATTGGTGCAGCCCGGGGCGATAAAATTTTAGACTTCTGTGCCGGAGGGGGCGGTAAAGCCCTCGCTTTGTCAGCAGCGTTGGAAAATTGCGGTCAAATTGTTTTGCATGATGTGAATGAGAGGCGTTTGGTGAAAGCAGAACGACGTTTGGAACGCGCCGGCGTCACAATTTGTGAGAGATTGAAAAACCCTAATGCCGCGAAAGATGAATTTGATATTGTAATAATAGACGCGCCTTGCTCAGGGACGGGTGTTTGGCGAAGAAACCCGGAAAGGAAATGGCAAATTACGCCAACGTTCTTGAAACAACAGATTGAAACACAGGCAACTTTACTTGAAGACGCTGCTCGATTTGTCCGGCCAGGTGGTAAATTGGCCTATATGACCTGCTCTGTTTTGGAGGCAGAGAATGCGGCACAAATTGAAAAATTCGTAATGGCTAGCCCAATTCCTTTCGATTTAATTCCGGTATCAGATAAATCATGTAAATTTAAAGGTTCAAAAATTCAGAACGCTTCTGAGACCTTACTCCTGACGCCGTGGAGTCACCAAACGGATGGCTTTTTCATTGCTCTTTTAGAACGACGCGAACAATGAGTAGCTTTGCTCGCTGTTAATGTTGGCGCGGTTGAAGTTTGCCAAACTCATCCGAAGAATAAAAAGTCGATAAAAAAAGTCGTTTTCAAGTTCGTTTTTTTAAGCGTGAAAGGAAATGACATACGCCTCTGAATTTATTTCAAAATGGAATTGGAGTGAGGTGGCTGTTTGAAATTCTTAAAAATTTAACGCCTTATTCTCAGCCATACGGGTCTATAAATTTACGCGTAACTTGCTAGTCCTTGTCTAGTTGTCCAACTATGCGTCATCCGATAACGCAACCCAAAGCCGCTTTAGTTTTGCGGCAGCTTTTCGTTTGAAAGCATCAACGTCCTGTCCTGACCAATCGTAAAACCCCTTTCCGGATTTGATCCCGAGATCGCCGCGTGCCGCCATGTCTTGTAACATTTGGCACGGTATTCCGGAATGATAGAGGCTCGGTACAATGGACCTTTGGGCGGCGGCATTTACGTCGATGCCACTGAGATCTTTTTGCTGAATTAGTCCGGTCACGCACATCCGTGGTCCAAATGCTTCACGAGCAAATTTGTCGACGTCTTCGACAGACACGACACCGTCTTCAATCATGCAATAGGCCTCGTGTAAGAGCGCGTGTTGCAGGCGATTAATGAGAAAACCAGTAATCGGACGGTTCAGAACAATGGCGTCTTTTCCGGATTGGGATAAGGCTTCGATAGTAAGATCGGTAACAAGATCGCTTGTCTCGGCGAGGCGACAAATTTCGACTAGCGGGAAGGCCTCCGCCGGTTGCATATAATGTATGGCGATGAATCGGTCTTTGTGCTGCAGCGGTTTTGCAACAGATTCTATCGGCAAGCCTGATGTATTTGTGCCAAATATTGGTTCGTCACCGTATTTGCCCTCTAGTCGAAGAAAGAGTTCATGTTTTAAAGTTAAGTCTTCCGGAATTGATTCGATGATCAAATCAGGCGCATCATCGGGTAATTCTGAATGTGCAATAGTACCGGTGGGAAGGTCTTTTATTCGTGTGGGGTTGCGGGTTAAGACAGAGGTCTTGAAGCCATTTTCGGCGAATGTTTTTAGGATACCACGACCCATTGTTCCGTATCCCACGACCATGACCGATTTTACAGATTTGCTCATATACAGTTCCCGGTAAGGTTGTTTGAATGAAAAGATAACTTACGAATATATGAATTATTCGGAAAGTACGGCTTTGCTGCCGACCTAAAAGCGCGGTATTACAAGTATTTATGAGCTCAATCCCCGCGTATCGAATCTCAATTGCTCCAATGATGGACTGGACAGATCGGCATTGCCGCTATTTTTTGCGGCGTTTTTCGAAGTACGCCCTGCTTTATACGGAAATGATTACAACTGACGCCATCCTGCGTGGCAATACTGAACAACTTTTGCGCTTCGACATGAGCGAACACCCTATCGCACTCCAGCTTGGCGGCGCAGATGCTGGTGATTTGGCGGAATGCGCGCGAATTGGGGCGGATTGGGGCTATGACGAGATCAATCTTAATGTTGGTTGTCCGAGCGACCGGGTCCAATCTGGCCGATTTGGGGCTTGTCTCATGATGGAACCTGACCTCGTTGCACGTTGTGTTGAGGCTATTTCGGGAGCCGTCAATTTACAAGTAACAGTAAAGTCGCGGATTGGCGTAGACGATCAAGATGAATGGCAAACACTTTCTGGATTTACGAATAAAATGGTCAATGCGGGTGCAAGCCGACATATAGTGCATGCGCGGAAAGCAATTTTGAATGGTTTGAGTCCAAAACAAAATCGGGAAATTCCACCGTTGAGATACGAATTGGTATATCGATTAAAGGAAGAAATAGCAGGTCTACCAATTGTGTTGAATGGTGGAATCAACACACACAACGAAATAGCTGAGCATCTGCAAAGTGTAGATGGTGTCATGATTGGTCGCGCAGCCTATCAAAACCCATGTATTCTTGCGTCTGTTGATCGATACTATTTTGATCCTGCATCGAGCATTCGCTCTCCAGAAAACATTCTATACGAGATGTTGCCGTATATCGAAAAAGCAACGGCTGACGGTGTTCCTTTGAGAGCCATCCTTCGACATATGATGGGATTGTTTCGCGGCGTACCTGGCGCTCGCTCGTGGCGGCGATTTCTTAGCGAGAATGCGCACCGAGAAGAATTAGGAACAGATATCGTTTTGGCAGCGATGGCTCAAATTAGTAATAAAGTGCACGCGATTGGAGAATGATACATTTGTAACTTTCGGCCAAATTCAAAAAATTTGAGACCTGTCAAATAATATTAGATACTTCGAAATGCCAATAATCATGCGGCGTTATCGCTCTTCCGTCGATAGGCCATGGCACAGTGTTCTTCACAGTATGGGCGGTCCGGCGCTGCTGCCTTACCACAAAAACGAAAACTCGGATCGCGGGGGTTGCCAATTGGCCATTGGCACATTCGCTCTTGTGGTGCGGTAATGGGGTGATTGACCCGCTTGATCGGTGATGGTCGGGAGGAGAGCCCCAAGCGATGCGCTTTTCCAATAACTGCATTACGGGTGACATCCCCTAAACGGCTTGCGATTTGGCTTGCACTCAAACCTTCGTCCCATAGACGTTTTAATTGAACAACGCGTGCCTCAGTCCATTCCATGGTGTTTGTCCCCATTCTACTTATCATGCCATAAGTGGCATTGTCATAGTTTATCGCACAATATATGGTATGCCCTACGATAATCCTCACAACATAATGTTATAATCTACACTCTGACTATAGCGCTACCTTTTATGACGAGAGTCTTCGTCATCGTCAACGCTGCGTATACGAGTCCTTAAATTTTCTGGTCTTCCCGACTGTAAACGCTTCATTTTTTGACATGCAACTATTCGCTGGATGTAGAAAAATGCTCCTAGGATTTTCGCTTTTAGAGGCTGTGTTAAGTGCTAAGTAATTGGAATCACACATGCGACTCGGGAGTGAAAGTTATTGGACGTTGCCAGCGGACTTAAGACGCCAGGTTTTAGCTTTCGAAGCATTGGAAATCTGAATCTGCTATGTCTTTGCAGAACTGTGATGGGTTACCTGACCAAGCGATGGCCAGTCAGGCCGAGCGGCCACATCTTTTGAACCACAGCTTGAGCATCGCATACGACTGCCGATGTCTGGTACGGGAAAGCAGGGGCCAAGTTCCGCTGCCAACCGGCTTGAAGAAATTGTGGCGTTGTGCCCGCAACGGTTACACCAGCAAAAGACGTCGACGTTATGCTTCTGGATTTCGGCAAGCAATGTCGCGTAGCGTTGCGAATCCTGCATTTCGATATATTGGCGTTTGTATTGGCCCACGTGACCCTCTGCCCTTCGTAATCCAATCTGGAACAGAGCGAGAATTAATAGAACAAAACAGCAACAAATGACAGGCCTAAATAGATAAATTAATAGTTTGCGTCTTCAGCGGGATCGGCGGTGGGTTGGGATTTCCCGCAGTTCTTTGTCAAAAATAGAGAGCGCCTCTTCAATTGAACTACTCTGCTTCAGTTTACGGGGGCCGCTATAGACCTGGTACGCGGACTTCTTACCATCACGACGCTTGGCGATTGCAAAAAGCGGCGAATCAAAAGTGTGTCTAAAAATTGAAAAAATAGCACTGCCATTCTGATAATCGATTGCATAGTCTTTCCATTCGCCCGACATCACGCGCCGACTATAAACATCAAGCAGGCGACGCAATTCCTGTCGATCGAAATACACACGGTTTTTAGGGCGCCGATGGTCTGCCAGACGAATTGGATTGTTCAAAGATATGTCCCTTTTATGCCTATGATGGCTAATATTCGTTTGTAAGTGTTGCATTAGAGCGAATGCGTAGAACCATTTTATCGGACCCGCTGTGTGCTGGTGCCATACGGGTCAGGCTCATCGTAACAATTGATTGCGGCCAGCGTTCGGTAGCAATATACCGGCTTTTCGTAAACCCGAGGTGTATCGAAAGTCTTGCGGCAAAGTGGCCCCCCGTCTTTCATCGCTACTAACGCGCGGCATTCTTTGCCAGACGCCCATTCCGCTACGTAGTCAGTTGGCAATTTGTCAGTTTGAATGAAATTGGCAAGCGACCCCGTGAGCACAAGGAACGAATTAGCACCACAAGCGGTAAGACCCATTAAAGCCATGCCAAACAGGAAATTTAGACCCATGAAGCGAAGGGGTTGTGGCTTCAACATATCCTCTATGCTCCCATTTGTTCGAAATTTCTAAAACTGTTTCTATTAGTCGCCTCTGAAAGCGAGGTCAAAAACCAAACTTAATCATTGTTGCGCATCGTCCAATACGGTTCAAGCGCGATGAATTCGAAGTGTGACTTCTGGTTGCCTCCGCAAGGCCGAATCGCTACATTATTGTCACAGTTGGAATGGACTGATAATTCGCGAAATCAAGCTAGAAAGGCAGCGCAGCGTGGGCGACATCTTCCAGGAGGTCGACGAGGAAGTTCGTCGTGATCGATACAGCAAACTGTGGAAGAATTATGGCGGTTATATTATCGCTGTGGCTCTGGCGGTTGTCTTAGGGACAACAGCATCGGTTGGATGGCGAGAGTATACAACACAACGCCAGCAGGAAGACAGTGACCGATTTGTTGCTGCCGCCGCTTTAGCAGCCGAGGGAAAACAAATGGAAGCCGCGGAGGCGTTTCGTATGTTGGTTGCTGAAGCGCAGGAGGGTTACTCGCTGATTGCTCGTTTTCGTTCTGTCGATGCCTTGAAAGAAGCTGGAGATATGTTAGGTGCGGTTGAAATTCTAGAGGGGATTGCTGAAGACACCAGCGTCGACGCGCTTTATCGAGATTTGGCGACTTTACTCTCAATTATGCAGGGTTTAGATGCCGACGATCCTAATGAACTGCGGGCTCGTCTGAAACCACTTATTGCAACGAATGGCGCCTGGCGGCATTCGGCACGCGAGCTTTCCGCTGCACTGGCGCTTCGCACAGGCGACAAGGAATTGGCAAAGACTGAATTTCAAAAGTTAGCTGATGATTTGATGGCGCCGTCTGGAGCCAGATCTCGGGCGGCAGAAATTCTACAAATCTTGGGCCGATCAGATTAGAGGTTGTGACGTGTTTACGTCTGTTAGGATTTCAACAACGCGGAAGGTGTTAGTCCTGATCGCTTTTGTTCTGACGCTCACTTCGTGCGAGTGGGTTAAAGAATTAGCAGGGCAAAAAAAAATTCCACTGCCGGGACAGAGAATCCCGGTTATGTTGGATGAAGGCGGTTTACAAGCGGATCCGCGTATTTCTGATTTACGTGTATTGTTACCGACACCTCGAGAAAATTTGAACTGGGCGCAAGCTGGCGGCAACGCATTGCATGCTATGCACCATCTCAAGGTGAGCAACATGGTGGTCAAAGCATGGAATCAAAGTATCGGAGAGGGCTCGAGTGATGAAAGGCGTCTGGTGGCACGCCCAGTTGTCGCCGATGGTTACGTCTTTACTATGGATGCGGAATTCGAGGTAAGCGCGTTTGAAATCACAACTGGAAATCTGGTCTGGAAATATGATTCAAACGTGCCTGAAGAAGATGAAGAAACATTTGGGGGGGGACTTGCCTATGAAGGCGGACGAGTTTTCATGTCCACTGGCTTCGGGCAAGTAATCGCGTTACGTGCTGACAACGGTGCGGAATTATGGCGCGGCAACTTGCCGGGGCCTAGTCGATCTAGTCCTACCGTTGGTGCTGGTCGGGTTTTTGCCGTCACAATTGACAATCAAACGGTTTCGTTTGATGAGGAAAGTGGCAAGAAATTATGGACTCACTCTGGCATATCTGAGTCTGCCGGATTGTTAGGCGGAGGAAGTCCAGCGCTTGTAGGAGATACGATCATCACGCCTTATTCATCAGGCGAACTCGTTGCTCTTAGGATAACAAATGGCCGCATGCTCTGGTCTGACAGTCTTGTCGCAGTCCGACGTACCGATACGTTATCGTCCGTGGCACACATTCGGGGCCACCCTGTGGTAGATCGCGGCATTGTATATGCAATTAGTCATTCAGGGCGCCTAGTAGCGATCGATCTACGGACGGGAGCGCGCGTATGGGATCAATCAATTGGAGGATCAGAAACGCCGTGGGTGGTGGGTAATTTCATCTATGTATTAAGTAACCAAGGTATCCTGTATTGCTTGACGCGTCTTGGGGGTCGGGTGCGTTGGGTTCAACAATTACCTAGGTATGAAGACCCTGATGATAAAGATGGACCTATCAAGTGGTTTGGCCCGGTGCTTGCCAGCGACCGGTTGATGGTTGTCGGAAATCATGGTGAAGTATTAAGTTTATCTCCTTATACGGGAGCTTTTCTCAGCAAGCTCGAACTAACCGATAAGCTATCTGTGGCACCGGTTGTAGCAAGTGGGAATGTTTTTTTCTTGTCCGACGATGCAGACTTAATCGTTTATCGGTAGCACCCGATAACTGGACTTAAATGAAACTAGTTGTGAAAGTGATGAGTTTTACCGTCGTTATTGTCGGCCGCCCAAATGTAGGTAAGTCGACACTTTTCAATCGCCTTGTCGGAAGGCGCCTGGCGCTCGTCGACGATATGCCTGGCGTAACAAGGGATCGCCGAGAAGGAGAAGGCCGCATTAGTGACCTTTCGTTTCGTGTGATTGATACGGCTGGTCTAGAAGAAGTCAATGATGAGAGCCTTGAAGGGCGCATGCGCCAGCAGACAGACCTTGCAGTTAAAGAGGCTGACGTTGCGCTGATGCTGGTCGATGCCCGCGTTGGCATTACGCCGCTTGATCGACATTTCGCAGATTGGATACGGCGCTCTGGTAAACGTGCAGTCTTAGTTGCAAATAAATGTGAGGGTTGGGCCGGTAAGGGTGGGCTATACGAAGCTTTTGAACTTGGATTGGGCGATCCAGTCGCGATTTCGGCAGAGCACGGTGAGGGTATGTCGGAGCTCTTTGCTGTTTTGTGCGGGTCAGTCGAGAAATTTGAAGAAGAGGAATGGGCTCGGAACTCCAATCATAGCGCGCCGCTGCAACTCGCGATCGTTGGGCGCCCAAATGTCGGTAAATCGACTTTGGTCAATAGACTAATCGGGAGAGAACGTCTTCTGACCGGGCCTGAAGCAGGTATCACTCGGGATGCGATATCGGTTGACTGGGAATATGACGGCC
>MDTE01186417.1_pt1 | contig 32577 bp, 26 predicted proteins | sample 811231 | NCBI WGS metagenome assembly MDTE01 (sample SAMN05326651, study PRJNA326480) | marine metagenome | isolation source: seawater | place: Indian Ocean: Red Sea | collected 2010
GCATTTCCGGCAGGTTTCCACCCAGCCGCAGAGAAGCTGCCTCGAACCCGCCTGGGCGTCGCCAACTGGATTACCGACAACCAAAACCCTCTGACGGCCCGGGTTGCCGTCAATCGCTTCTGGAGCCACCTGTTTGGCCGTGGCCTGGTGTCCACCGAAGAGGACTTTGGCACACAGGGAGAGCCTCCCAGCCATCCCATGCTCCTCGACTGGCTGGCAACTGAATTCACCCGTACCGACTGGAACGTCAAGACCCTGCTGAAGACCATCGTGTCCTCTCACACCTACCGACAATCCGCCCGCGTGACACCCGAGAGACTCAACGTGGACCCCACCAATCGTTGGCTCGGGCGAGCCCCGCGATTCCGTCTCGAGGCCGAAACCATCCGCGACCAGGCCTTGGCCATTGCCGGTCTTCTGGACCGCAGAATGGGCGGCCCCAGCGTCTATCCGTTCCAGCCCCCCGGCCTCTGGCAAGCTGCCTTCAACGGTCAACGCAAATGGCCCACAAGCCCCGGATCACAAAAGCACCGACGTGGCCTGTATACGTTCTGGAGACGGACCGTCCCGTACCCCTCGATGGCCACCTTCGATGCACCGAGCCGTGAGATCTGCATGCCACGACGAATTCGCACAAACACGCCACTGCAGGCATTTGTGACTCTCAACGATCCGGTTTACGTCGAAATCTCACAGGCCCTGGGCCGACGACTGGTTGCTGAAGGTGGGGCAACGCCAGCCTCCCGCGTCGCCTTCGGCCTGAGGCTCGCCACCGGCCAGAAAGCCAGCCCCGCACAACAGGAAGTACTCGTGGGATTGTTCTCGACCGAACTGGCCCACTTCCGCAAAGACACCGAAGCGGCCAGGCAGTTGGCAACGATGCCCCTGGGCCCGCTCTCAGCCGATGGAGACACCGCAACGATGGCAGCCTGGACCGTAGTCGCCAACGTGCTGCTGAACCTCGACCAGGCCCTGACTCGCCCCTGACTTCGATTCGCCCATCTCCACCTTCCTTTCCGACCACCGGACGCACCCATGGACCCTCGCCAGCAATACCTGCAGTCGATCACTCGTCGCCACTTCCTCCGCGACTCGCACGTCGGCCTCGGTGCACTGGCCCTGGGAGGCCTGGCGGCGGGAAACTCCGCTGCCGATCCCCGACAACCACAAAGCCCCCCACTTCCCGGCCGCGCCAAGCACGTGATCTACCTGCACATGGCCGGCTCACCGCCTCAGCACGAGTTGTTCGATTTCAAGCCAGCACTTCTCCGGCACAACATGCAGCCCTGCCCAGACGACCTTCTGGCCGTACTGCAAAAAGAACGCCTGCCGTTCATCAACCTGAAAGCCCGCCGCCCGAAACTGCTTGGAACCCCTTACCGGTTTCAGCCCCGAGGCGACAGTGGCCTGATGATCAGCGAACTGCTACCACACCTCTCGGAACATGCCGACGAGATGGCCATCATCCGCTCGATGCATACCGACCAGTTCAACCACGCCCCGGCCCAGTTGTTGCTTTACACCGGTGCCGCGCGTTTCGGACAGGCCTCACTCGGATCGTGGGCAACCTGGGGACTGGGCACCGAGAATGCCAACCTGCCGGGATTCGTGGTGCTGATCTCCGGAGGCACTGATCCCAGCGGGGGCAAGAGCCTGTGGGGCAGCGGCTTCTTGCCATCAGTCTTCCAGGGCGTGCAATGCCGAAGCGCCGGCGACCCCATCCTCTTCGTGTCCAACCCCAAGGGGCTTGACCGCAGTGTCCGCCGCAGAAGCCTCGACGCGCTCCGCAAGCTCAACGAACTGGAACTCCGCCGAATTGGCGACCCCGAAACCCGCACCCGGATCAGCCAATACGAACTGGCATTCCGCATGCAGATGTCCGTACCCCAGGTGATGGACGTCACCAAGGAGCCCAAGCACATCCAGGAATCCTACGGCACAACCCCGGGCAAGGCATCGTTTGCCAACAACTGTCTCCTGGCACGACGACTGGTCGAACAGGGGGTCCGCTACGTGCAGTTGTTTGACTGGGGCTGGGACATGCACGGCACGGCCAAGAGCAATGACCTGGTGACCGCGATGCCGAAGAAGTGCAGGGAAGTGGACCGTCCGATTGCCGCCTTGCTGTCAGACCTGAAACAGCGGGGATTGCTGGATGAGACACTCGTGATCTGGAGCGGGGAATTCGGGCGAACATCGCTCAACGAGGAGAGAAACGGGTCGAAGTTCCTCGGACGCGATCACCACCCACACTGCTTCTCGATGTGGATGGCCGGGGGGGGAGTGCGGGGCGGAGTGACTCACGGCGAGACCGACGAACTCGGGTACTTCGTCGCCCGCGACAAGGTCGGGGTCCACGACCTCCAGGCCACGGTGCTACACCTCCTGGGATTCGATCCACACCGCCTCTCGTTCCGCTACCAGGGACTCAACCAGAGGCTGATCGGCCCCGAGGGCGATGGCCACGTCATCCAACCGGTGGTGGCCTGAGCCGAAACACCACGGCTCAGTTCTTTTTGACCGCCGGCGGCTTCGACCACGGACTCTGATCCGCCGTGCGAAAATTGAACCGGGGTGTCAGCGGTGGCAGTCGAAATGACGGCCCCCAGGAACCACGGCGGCTGATCGCACGTCGTTTCTGATCGACACCAGGCAACGGTCGACGATCCGGCGCCCACCGAGTGCCCCCGATGAAGGAACGCCGTCCGCCGGTCTTCACGACCTTCGTACCGGTAAACACAGTGAACAGCGTTCCGTCGGACAGTTCGACGGTCTGAGGCTGCACAAGTCCATCGGCCACAGGCACATCGTCTCGCAACACCACTTCCGGACTCCAGGTCTTCCCCAGGTCGGGTGTAAACCTCGCTCGAACACCAAAGGGCGCAGCGAACCGGCGCTGGTAACTGCAGACCACTCGTCCATCTGCCAATCGAGTTGGGTTGGGGTGCTTGGCCCGAATCGGTGTCGGCTGGACCTTCGACCACGTGATCCCACCGTCAGCGGAGGCCACCGAGAAAGCCTGACCACCGGCAGCTGTACGGATCATGGCAAAGATCTTTCCGTCCGGCCAAACAACCGGATAGACCTCGTTGAAACCCCGAGGGGAAGGCGAGAGCTTCCCGTCCGCCATCTGGACCATCCGCCAGGTCTGCCCGGCATCTACTGAACGCACCACGAATGGGTGATTCAAGCCTCCGAGGTCACTCTTGGAACTCCGACCCTCGGGCCGGTAACCATGCATGAAATTGACGATCGTGCCGTCATCAAGCAGCCTCTGGTGAGGTGGAGAGTTGACGGCCAGGCGTGCGAAGAAGCCAAACTGACCGTGAACAGGGAATTCCCGCCATGTCTTGCCACGGTCGACCGACCGCCGAACCCACATGCTGCCCAAGATGGCACAGTAGCCAGCCTTCTCCCCCAGGTCCCAGACATAATATCCGCGTTCCTGGAGTGCAGCAGCCTGGGCCCGTGGGTGCCGAAGCCAGTGATGCGTCCCGGTTTCGACGAGCATGCCGTCGGGCATCACCGTCAGGTCATCTCGAGGGCCCGGCCAGTGTGTCTTCGCTACCTGCCACGACGCACCCAAATCCTTCGAAACCAGGACGATCATCACATGCCTCGCGTGGTAGGCATCGGTATTTTCCCCGAAATTCAATCCAGCCCTGACCCAGATCCGGTCCCGACCATCACACCACGTCTGATAGTTGTTGACCACGTACCGCGGACTGCTGATCACCTCGACATCGTATTTCCAAGCTTCCTCCGACCATCCCTCCACGGCACAGGTGCACACAATGAGCCCGGCAAACAAGACATTCTTCAACATCCGGCGGCATCTGGCTCGACCAGCCCAACCTGTTTTTGAGCTCTTCATTTGACGTCTCAACCCGGAATGAACGTTTCTGATGAAGTCAATTATCACCACCGCTGACAGAATTGTCAGGACGACATATCAGCGGTCCGAGATCCACCGCCCCCCACTTTCGGCAAGTCTCGCTGTGCCTGTGATGGCCCGCTACCGTTCCATCCCCAGCAAGGCGAGGAATCCCCTACGAGTCCCCACTAACTGTCGTGACGCCCATAGAGACCCGCCAGCCGTTCCAGCGACACACCGCATCGCCAGGCGGCCAACAGGAACCAGTTCCGCAACGTCTGACGAACGACCCCCTGTTTCTCCCATCGTCTTGCGTTGACTACGAGCGGCCCCTCGAGGAATTCCAGCCGCCCCAGGCGTCTCAGCGCACGGGACAGCATCACGTCATCCATCAACGGCACGACAGGAAATCCGCCAACTGCTTCAAAGCACTCGCGGCGAACGAAGAGTCCCTGGTCTCCATAGGGAACCTGCCGCCACCTGGCCCGCCACGCGTTGCCATGTTCAAGCAACCGGTAGACCCATCCGTCGGCATCAATCCGTTGTCGAAAGGCCCCACCAACCACCCGCGAGTCGCCCAGGGCCTGCTCTGCCCTCGCTGCGGCATCGGCTGGCAGGAGACAGTCAGCGTGGAGAAACAGAACCACCTCACCAGTAGCCTCACCGGCCCCGTGGTTTTGTTGAACCGCACGCCCCGGCGGACTGACCACCACCTGGGCCCCCGCCTCCACTGCCCGCTGACACGTCCTGTCATGACTGCCTCCATCCACGACAATCACCTCGTCCGCCCCACCGTCCCATGCCGACACAACTGCGGACGCGACGTGCCGTTCCTCGTTCACCGCCGGGACGATCACCGACACTGCCATCGTCTCCAGCCCTCTTATGAACGCGTTCTGGTCACACACTGCCGATCCGCGGTAGCATAATGGCCTAACACAACGGTTTCACCCAGCACCATCGGGCGGCCCTGATCTTGCCACGTCATCTTTCCATCTTCCTGATCCTGTCCGTCACATTGCCGCTGCGGGCAGCCGAGTTGCCGCCAGTCGCCCGCTGGCAACTGGACCGCGGCCACCTGACCACTCGCTCGATACGGCCCTTGGCCGGCCGCTTGAAGGCGGCATTCACCGGCCCGATCAAATTTTCAACGAACCGAAAACCGGGCCCCACAGGCACCCTTGAACTCTCGGGCCAGTCCTCGCCGCGCCAACGATTCCAGGTGGCCACCGACATCGGCCGCGCATCGGCGATCCTGCCAACCAAACAACTGACCGTCTCGGCGTGGTTGCGGATTGATGCGGCTGGCGAATGGAGCGGCTTCGTCAGTGCGGTGCAGGACAACGGAACTTATGAAAAGGGCTGGATCCTCGGCCAGCATCTGTCGCGTTTCACGTTCGCACTCTGCAGCACCAAAACCGGCAAACTGACCTACCTGGAATCTCCCCGGCTGTTCGAGACTGGCCATTGGTACCACGTTGTCGGCACTTACGATGGAAAGCGACAGAAACTGTTCGTCGATGGCCAACTTCAAGGAGAATCCACGGCCCAATCCGGCCCGATCGCTTATCCCCCCAAGGGGGTCGTCACGCTGGGAGCCTATGAAGACGACAACGAATATTATCCTCTTGTCGGAGCACTTGAACGGGTCAGCATCTGGGACACGGCGCTCGCGGATCGCGATGTGCAACGCCTGTTCCAACAGCGTTCACGCAAATTCCCCGGAATCACGGCGACACGACCACAGGTTGTCGATTGGCCAACCTGGAATCGCGACAACCAGCGTACCGGCGTCACCGAACAGCCGCTGAAACTTCCTCTTGTGCGGCAGTGGACACACAGGATCCCCGCTCCCTCGCCGGCCTGGCCCGACCCGGCCCGACAGGACTTCTGGCATCGAAAACAGGACCTGAGAGCCCGCGTGACCTACGACCGCGTGGCGCACCTGGTCGCAGCTGCGGGGCGGGTGATTCTGGGCCACTCCGCTGACGACACGGTGCGGTGTCTGGACCTGGCCACCGGTCGCCTGGTGTGGACGGTGACCGCGGACGGCCCAGTCCGCCTGGCCCCGACAATCTCCGGAAACCGTGTGCTGTTCGGATCCGACGACGGACATGTCTATTGCGTCTCTCTGGTCGATGGCCACCGCCACTGGAAACAACCTGCAGCGCCGCAACTTCGCTGGATCGCCGGCAACCAGAGATTGATCAGCGCCTGGCCAGTCAGGACCGGAGTGTTGATCGAATCCGGAATTGCGTATTGCTGCGCTGGCGTTTTCCCCACCCAGGGCGTGCACCAGGTCGCTTTCCGTGTCCGCGACGGCCGCCGCCTGGCAACCAACCGGCTCACCGTCTCCGCCCAGGGCTACCTGGCCCGTCGTTCTGGCCGATTGTTCGTCACCACTGGCCGCGACCCAGCAGGATCTTTCGTCGCCGAACTCAAACGACGAGGAAAAGGCGTCGGCCGTGAACTCTCCCGCCTGCCCGACGATTACCGTTTCGCATTTGTCGGCGCTGGGGATCTTCGCATCGGCGGGGCCAACGGCCACGTGGCAGCCTTCGACCGTCGCTCGGGAAAAAAAATGTGGTCGGCGGACGTCCAGGGCAGGGCGTGGTCGCTGGCCATCGCCGGCGGCTTCCTGCTGTCCAGCACTGACGAGGGACAGGTGTCGGCCTTCGGCCCGATGCCGGCCGCCTCGCCACCAGCCCATGACTCACGGCCCGACCCCCCAGGCTCTCCGCCGGCAAAGTGGTCAGCAGCGGTTCTGAAGCATCTGGCACATCGCAAGGGATACGGGATCGTACTGGGCAGCCGTGACGCGTCACCGGGAATCGAACTGGCTCGCCACACCTCCATGCGTGTACACGTCATTCTCAACAATTCCTCTTCCACCAACTCGGCCCGGACGTCCATCTGGGAGTCCGGTCTTGCCGGACGTGTGACTGCGATCCGTTCACCATCCAAAGGCCTGCCTCCGTACACCGAGGGCCTGTTCAACGTCGCCGTTCTCTCCGGCCCCACCGGCAACCGCATCCAGCAAGCCACTCGACTGGTTCGACCGTGGGGTGGGCTGGTGGTCGACTTGGCCTCCGGTTCGATCCTGGTGCGTCGCGGCCCCCTCGAAGGAGCCGGCCACTGGTCTCACATGTATGCCGACGCCGCCAACACCGTCTGCAGTAACGACCGGTTCGTCTCGGGCCCGCTCGACCTCCAATGGTTTGGCCCCCCGGGCCCGCGACAGATGATCGACCGGCATCATCGCACGGTGGCCCCGCTGTTTGTCGCCGGGCGACTGTTCGTCCCGGGTGACAACCGCGTGATCGCTGTCGACGGCTACAACGGCACCGTGCTGTGGAACAACAAGGTCCCCGGCTCACGTCGAATCGGCGCGTTCCGGGACTGCAGCTACCTTGCTGCCACCGACGACTCTGTCTATGTCGCGGCCGGGCGACGGTGCTTGCGATTCGATGGCGACTCTGGCCGCACCCTGACCAAGTTCGCAGTGCCGCCGGCCGCCGATGGAAAGGCTCGTGATTGGGGATACCTCGCTGTTGTCGGCGACATCCTGGTCGGCTCGGCCGTCTCTCCCGGCGCCTCGCGACGTGAACATTCCCGCGAAGCGATCGAAGAGGGCACCTACTACGATCGCCGGCCACTGGTCGGCAGTGAATACCTGTTCGCATTCGACCGCAAGACCGGCCGTCACCTGTGGAGTTATCACACCGGCGGCGGGCTTCTACCGAATCCGGCAATCGCGATCACCCGCGGGGCTGTCAGCCTGATAGAGAGTGACAACCGCGAGACATTGAAATCAGCAACCGGCCGGGCCACGCCGAAGGATCTCTTCAGCAAGGGAGCCCGCCTGGTCTCCCTGGACCTCAAGACTGGCAGTGTCCGCTTCAGCCGACCTCACGACTTTTCGGCAATCCAGCACTCGGTCTACCTGGCAGCGGCGGGAGGACAACTGGTGGTCGTTGGTTCGCGAAATGATGGCGACAACCCCAAGACCTCGCGGGTGTGGTACGACATCCAGGTCTTTGACGACACCGAGGGCGACCAGCAATGGACAGCCAGCCAGAAACAGTCGACCAAGATCGGAGGGTCCCACGGCGAACAGGACCACCATCCGGTCATCATCGGCTCGACGCTTTACTGTGAGCCGTTCGCCTGGAACCTGAACACCGGCAAACGCGAGCCCACCTTTGGATGGAAAAACCAACACCGACGAGGCTGCGGCACCCTGACCGCATCGGCGTCAACCGTCTTTTTCCGCGACGGCACGGCCAGCATGTTCGACCTGAAGTCCAACACCTACAGCAAAGTGACCACCACCACACGACCGGGCTGCTGGATCAACATGATCCCGGCCGGCGGCCTTCTGCTGGTCCCGGAAGCCAGTTCCGGATGCACCTGCAACTTTGCGATCCAGACGTCGCTGGCATTCCGGCCGCGGGGCGGTAAGTGAAACTGCCGAGGTCACTCGGCCACAACGCTCTCGACTTCCAGGGCTTGCTCGCGCTGGATCGCCTCGTAGACCTCGCTGCGGTGCACCGCCACGTCGCTGGGTGCCTCGATGCCCAGCCTCACCTTGTCACCGCGTATGTCGACCACCATCAACGAGATCTGGTCGCCGATCATGATCCGTTCGTCCCGTTTCCGACTGAGCACCAGCATTGTTTGACCTCCAGCCTGTTTGCCGTGGCAGGGCCCGTAGTGGGACGCCTCCTCGCAAACCTAGCCCACCAATCCGCGGTTGCCGCCACATGAACGCCCGGGAGGAGAGGTTCCCTTGCCGGTTGCAACGGTCGTGAGGGGTCAGACGGCCCCGGCCATTCCCAGCAGATGGTCCAACAACACGGCGGGATCGGTCTCGGTCACGAACAACTCGCGATTCTTCGGTTTCATGAACCCCTCCATCACCGACCGCTCAATCGCTTCCAGAAACGGCCCGAAGAACCCACGGACATCAAGGACACCGATCGGTTTCCCGTGAATCTTCAATTGCCGCCAGGCCAACACCTCGAACAATTCCTCGAACGTCCCCACTCCACCCGGCAGCGCGATGTAGGCGTCAGAGAGTTCATGCATCTCCGCCTTTCGTCGGTGCATGTCCGGCACAACCCGCATGTCGGCCACCTGCTGGTGCATCACCTCCTCGACGGCCAATCCATCCGGAATCACTCCTATCACCTCGCCACCAGCCTCCAGAACGGCGTCGGCCACGACCCCCATCAGGCCTATGCCTCCGCCGCCGTAGACCAAACCGACTCCCCGGGAAACCATCTCCCGTCCCAGACACCTGGCCGCCTCGGCATATTCGGAATCGTTTCCGGTCTTCGACCCACAAAACACACACACACGGACCACGGCACGATATTCCTTGGCATTCGTTTCGGACAACCAACCTAGCGACCAGCAGCCCGCCGGAACAAGTTTGCAGGCCGAGGGGTATGCGGACTACCATGTCTCGTGCCAGGAACTGAGCAAGACGAGAGCCAATCCGATGACCGAACAACTCACACGCCGCGGTTTCACAACCAAGACGCTCGGAACGCTGTTGACCTACACGTTGCTCGAGGACCTGGCCAACCAGGACCTGTTTGCCGCCGAGGTCCAGCCCATCACCAAGAAGTGGCTGACCAATGTCAACGACCTGGCCCGTTCGGTCAAGAACAGGAAGATCAAGCAGGTCGCCTGGCAGAAGCAGGTCGAAGAACTGTTCGAAAAGGTCGAGTTGGCTGACCTGTTGCAGATGGTCAATTTCAAGAAACTCGCCAAGGGTGCGAAGTTCGTCGAATCCGGCGCGCGTAGCCTGAGATTCGAATTCCCCAAGATCGAGGGCCTTCCGACCGAGTACGTATTTGGACGCCAGATCTTCGCTCTGAAAAAGGGCCGCTCGGTCGTGCCTCATGGCCACGACAACATGGCCACAGCTTTTCTGATCCTCGATGGAAAACTCCGAGGTCGTCACTATGACCGTGTGGAGGATCGCGAAAAGGAATACGTGATCCGCCCGACCATCGACAAGATGTTCGGCCCGGGGGGGCACTCCTCGATCAGCGATTACAAGGACAACGTCCATTGGTTCAAGGCCCTCAGCGACAAGGCGTTCATCTTCAACATCCATGTGCTGGGCGTTACGCCGGGTGCCAAGCGATCCGGACGGATCTACGTTGACCCCAACGGTGAAAAGCTCAAAGGCGGACTGATCCGAGCTCGAAAGATCGCCTACAAGGAAGCCCACGACCTTTACGGTTAGTCACGACAAAAACATTTCGCCTATCGCCCAGCCGACAGCCACGACGAGCATCCTCGCGTCACGGGCAGGAGACTTCTTTCGGTGCACCCTCGACCTCTGTCGGGCCTACGGGTACTGGACCTGACCCGTGTCTTGGCTGGCCCGTACTGCACATTGCTTTTGGCGGACTTGGGCGCGGAAGTGGTCAAGGTCGAACAGCCCGTTACCGGTGACGATGCGAGAGCCTTCGGGCCGTTTCTGGAGACCGGCCAGAGCGCGTACTTCGCCAGCATCAATCGTGGCAAGAAGAGTATCGCGCTGAACCTCAAGGATTCGGCAGACCGGGAGACGTTTCTGAGCCTTGTCGATCAAGCCGACGTGCTCGTCGAGAACTTTCGCGCCGGCACGATGCACAAACTCGACCTGTCCGCCGAAAGCCTCTGCCAGCGGAACCCTCGTTTGATCTACGCAGCGTTGTCGGGGTTCGGCCACGCCGGCAGCCACACCGACCGTGCTGCCTACGATGTCGTCGTTCAGGCGCTCAGTGGCCTGATGAGCATCACCGGCTCCAGCGCCGATGAGCCGGTCCGCGTCGGGACTTCGATCAGCGACATCCTCACCGGCATTTTCGGTGCCGTCGCCATCGTCTCGGCCGTGCACGGCCGCACCGAATCGGGGCAGGGCACGGTCATCGACCTGGCGATGCTCGACTGCACCGTCGCGGCGTTGGAGAACGCAATCAGCCGTTTCGCGACCGCGGGAGTCGCTCCCGAACCACTGGGCACCCGCCACCCGTCGATCACGCCCTTCCAGGCTTTTCCGACGGCCGATGCGCCAATCGTCATCGCCGCCGGCAACGACACACTATGGGCGGCCCTCTGCGACTGTCTCGATCGCGGCGATCTTGCTGATGACTCCCGCTTCTCATCCAACGGCGACCGCACAACCCACCACGCCGCCCTCGAAACCGAGCTCACCACCACGCTCGCCACGCGGCCTGCCGACGACTGGCTGGAACGGCTCGCCGACGCTGGTGTCCCGGCGGCACCGATTCGTTCGATTGACCAGGTCGTTGCCGACCCTCACCTGGCCAGCCGGGGAATGTGGCACACGATGGACGATGGCCAGGGCGGCTCGCTGCTGACCCCTGGCTCGCCTTTCCGTATGAACGACACCCCGCCGCCCCTGTCTGCTTCCATCCCGGGACTCGACGAGCATCACCAGGAGATCATCGCCGAATGGCTGGCGACGGACTCATCCTGAGAACGGCTCGTCCGGAAGACGTCAGGGGACTGGCCCGTCTGGAATCAGACTGTTGGCCCGGCACATTGGCGGCATCCGAAGAACAGATTGCCGCGAGACTCGCAGCGTACCCCGACGGCCAATGGGTCGCCGAGACGTCCAACCGCCTGCTCGGCTACAGTTCCGCCCAGCGGATCGACGCAACACGTCTGAACACTCTCCCCCTGACTTACGGATCGATCACCGATCTCGACCGGTTCACGGCCACCCACGAATCCGAAGGTGCGATCTACCAACTGGTCGGAGTCTCCAGCCACCCGTCTGCTCGCGGACAACGGATCGGCCGTCAACTCGTTGACCTGCAGGTCACCCGCGGCTGGTCCTTGCCCGGAGTGCACTCGGTCCTGGGCTTCACCCGACCCACCGGCCGCCACCTGTCTCCAGGTGTCCCTCTCGATGACTACGTTTCGTCCCACGAGGACGGATCCACCACCGACCCCACTCTCTCGTTTCATACTGCCGCTGGCGCTGTCGTGTTGTCTCATCACGAGAATTTCCGCCCGAACGACCACGAGTCTCTCGGTTCCGGAGTACTGATCTCCTACCCCCGGCCAAACCCGGCATCCGATCCTGGCGCACCAACTCCTTCACGGTATAATGACCAACCGACCCGGGTGACCTGGACACCCACCATCCGAACAAATGGCAACCACACTTTTCCAGCCCCACTGGACGACCTTCGACGTGGCAATGAACCCGGAACGGGATGACCAGGCGATCGAACAGGCTGCCAACAAGGCCGCCGCCGGACTGAGATCGGGCCGCCCCCGCGCGTCGGTCGTCCAGGACCTTGTCGAAAACGGATGGGCAGAGCCTGAAGCCCAGGAATTCGTCCTCTCCGTTGAGACAGCCATGCAAGAGAACCCCACCGACGGCGGGAACGGTGGTGGAGCAGCCAGTTGGGCCGTCTGGATTGCCGGCCTCCTGATTTTCAACGCCTTGAGCTACGCGTTCGACTGGGGGTGGATCATTTGGTAGATCTCTCGCGAGTCGCTTCCCCCTCCCGTCTTCTGCCACGCACTCCGCGACTCGTGGATTGCCTGTTGGCATTTTCGGTCTTTTTCTCTGTCGCCATTTCCGTTTCGAATGGCAATCCATTGAGAGTCGCTGTCGCGGCTGTCCCGCTGGTGGTCGGAATCCTGTTGTTGCTCGAACGGCCAGTCCGATGCTCAGGCAGCTTTGGCCAGGCGATGGCCTGCCTGCCGGCAATCACACTGGCCGGGCCCGTCCTGGCATTCGCCGCCCCGTGGTCTGACTGGACACACTCCAACACAGCACTGCTCGGATCCGGCGTGGTCATCACCGTGGTTTCACTGTCCACCCTGGGCCGCAGTTTCGGGATCTTTCCCGCCGCGCGACGAGTAGTCCACTCGGGCCCCTATCGATGGGTCCGCCATCCGGCTTACCTCGGCCAGTTGCTGATTCTGACAGCTTGTGGACTGAGCGTCTCACCGCAAATGGGGGGACTGACCATGCTCGTCGCAACCGCCTGTCTCGGGCTGCGAATTCGCGCCGAAGAACAGGTTCTGACTGAGCAATGGACCTCTTACCGGGAATACTCGCAACGGGTCCCGTGGAAGCTGATGCCGTTCATCTGGTAGTTCCCGGTTCCCGCAATCACTCCGAGTGAACAGCAACCGAACCGCAGTTGTCCCATCCCCAACGCCGAAGTAGAATTGTGGGTAGCGGAGGGGAATCCGTACCTGCCGAACGGGGCCGGTTGCGCCTCTTCGACCTGGACACCCACGACGGGCCGATCGAGGGATTTGGACGTGAACAAAGCCCAAAAGCCACACAAGGCTGATGTTCCTGCGCATGATGCCGAAGGTACAGCCGGGTTGGTCACACCCAAAGAGCGGCCCGCCTGGGCATTGAGCCTGGCCTTCCACGTCGGTGTCCTGATCGTGCTCTACAGTGTCACCCAGGCCACGTACTCCGGGCACAACGCCACCGAACTGGACAGCCTCTTCCAGGAGTTCAATCCCGAGGACTACAGCTTCGACACGGCCGTTGTCGAGACGATGGGCAGCCAAAGTGACCTCGACAACCCTTCGCCCTCCCAGGCCGCCGCCACAACACTGAGCAAAACACCGCAGCAGGAAGTGCAGGAACGCCTTGACGAGAAGGTGTTGGCGGTGGAATCCCCGCAAACAGCGGACATCCCGTTGCCACCGGAGAACGAATTTGCCGACGTGATCGACATCCAGGGCCAGACGGAGAACCCCGGGGGAATCGAAGGGGCCGTTGACCGGATGGCCGTCGAGATCGACCGATCGCTACTGAACCGCAAGACGCTTGTCATCTGGCTATTCGATGAATCGGGCTCCATGGCCGCGCGCCGGAATGCCATCGCGGACCGCTTCGAGAGCATCTACAAGCAACTCGGAGCGTTGAAGTCGTCTGACAACAAGGGCGAACGCCGCCCGCTGAAAACCGCCGTTGTCGGCTTCAGCGACAAGACGAACTTCTACACCAACGAGCCGGTTTCCGATGTCGATGAGATCGTTTCCAAGATCCGCAACATCAAGGCCGCCCAGTCCCCCGACGAGAACGTCTTCACCGCCGTCAGCCAGGTCACTCGCAAATGGCTCAACTACCGCCGCCGGATGCGATACAACGTGATGGTCGTGATCGTCACCGACGAACGCGGCAGCGATTACGGCGAAGACGGCACGGCACTGGAAAAGGTGATCCAATTGACCCGGGCCAACGGAATCCGCGTCTACTGCATTGGCAACGCCGCGGTCTTCGGTCGTGAGAAAGGTTGGGTGCTCTACCGTTACCCCGACGGTTTCACCGAGGAGGTGGACGTCGACAGGGGACCGGAGACCGTGATGATGGAACGACTGGCCCTGCCGTTCTGGGGCACCCGCGGCTTCGGTCGCTACCAGATGTCCTCCGGGTATGGCCCCTACGCGCTGAACCGACTCTGTGCCGAATCCAAGGGCATCTACCTGATCGCCGATGAAGGGCGTGGCCAGAAATTCAACCAGTCGGTGATGCGAGGCTATCGTCCCGACTACCGGCCCATCCGAACCTACCTCAAGGATGTGGAAACCAACTCTGCCAAACAGAGCCTGCTGAAGGCCGCGATAATGACCCGCGAGAAACGCATTCCCACGCTCTCGCTCTCCTTCAATGCCCCGAACGATAACGTGCTCCGCACGGCGTTGAACGATGCTCAGAAACCGGTGGCCGAACTCGATTTCCGTCTCCGCGAACTCCAGGCGGCCCTTGAGGTTGGTGAAGAAGACCGAGGCAAACTCGCCGAACCGCGATGGCAAGCCGGATACGACCTGGCCATGGGTCGTGTGCTGGCGATGCGAGTCCGTGCCTACGGCTACAACGTTGTGCTGGCACAGATGAAAGGGCAGCCCAAGTCATTCACGAAGAAGGACAGCAATCTCTGGCGACTGAAGCCCAACCGCGAAATCACCTCAGGCGGTGCCGTCAAACGACTGCACAAGAAGGCTGTCGAATACCTCAACCGCGTCGTCGATGATCACGCCGGCACCCCCTGGGCGCTGCTGGCGGAGCGGGAACTGAGTGCCCCAATGGGATGGGGCTGGAGTGAAGCCCACCGCGCGATGACCACCGCGGGGTCACGCGGTGCCAACAATCCCAACCGCGTCCTGTTTGTCACCGACCCGAAGACCGGCAAGAAGAAACGCGTCATGGTCAACAAGAAACGGCCTCGACCACCGCTCTAGCCGCTGTTGACTCCTCGACTCCGACACAACACTACTCGCCAAGCCATCACCCGAATCCCCGATCGCCATGCACTCGCAGACACGCAACGTCTCGGCGCTGTCGACCTCGATCCTGATCCACACGGTCGTGTTGGTCGTGCTCTGGGTCCTCCGGATCGACCTCCTGCCTGCCATACCCGATGTGGTTGTCGAAACGTTCTTCAACGAGGAACAGACACAGGAGAAGTTCGTCAAGGAACTCGAGGAGCAGACCGAGATCTCGGAAACACAGAACGTCAATGCCGGAGGTGTGGTCTCAACCACCATCGGGGGTGCCGGAACCGTCCAGGTCGCACAGACCCAGATTGACACTTCCGAGTCACTCAAAGAGCCCGACGTCGAGGTCAACATCACGGACGTCACGCTACCCGGACAGGAATTTCTCGGCGAGGACCTGGGAGTGGGGGAGGTCAACGGCGAGGTCGGGGCGGTCGTTGAAGGCTACGGCGCCGCACTGTCCCGGATCACCCAGGAGTTGGTTCGCCTGATGCGGGAACGCAAAGTGATGGCGGTCTGGTTATTCGACGAATCCGAAAGCATGAAGGACGACCAGAAGGAAATCGCCACCGAGTTCCACAAGGTGTACGAGGAACTCGGGATACAACAGGACCAGGACGAACAGATCAAAAAGAAGGGCGAGGTCCTGACCACTTCAATCCTCGGATTTGGAGACCGCATCAACGTCCTGACCAAGACACCCACCGGAGACGTCAAGAAGATTCAGCAGGCGATCCACCGCATCGGAATCGACCGAACCGGCAACGAGAACATGTGCAAGTCGATCGCCGCTGTGCTCGACCAATTCACTCCGCTGGCCCGCAAACAGAAACGACAACTGGTGGTCATCGTCGTCAGTGACGAGTCCCCGACCGATCATGTTCAAATTGAGCAGGCGATCCAGAGAGTCAAGAAGGCTGCTGCACCGATCTACATTCTTGGTCGCGAGGCCATCTTCGGTTATCCCTACGCCCGGATCCGATGGAAAGACCCCGTTTACGGGCTCAACCACTGGGTCCGGATCGACCGGGGCCCGGAAACGGCCTTTCCCGAGTGTTTGCAATACGATGGCATGCATGCCCGCTGGGATGCCTTCTCGAGCGGTTTCGGCCCATACGCCCACGTCCGACTCGCCAAGCACAGCGGCGGAATCTTCTTCATGCTGCCCGGCGAGGAAGAACAACTCGACGGCGCCGGAGCAAACGAAGCGAGACGTTTCGCGGCACTGGCAATGAAGGAGTACGAACCGCTGCTTTTGGCTCGCCGCGATTATGCTCAACAGGTCAGTTCGCGTCCGTTCCGAGTGGCCATTTCCAACATCATCGCCAGGCTCAACCCCAACGACTACCCATTGATCCCCTCTCATGACCCCAAACTGAACATTCAGCAGCACCACTATTCGATCGAGGCAGCCGAATTTCGTCGGCAGGCGGTCGAAGCCGGCCAAAGAGCCTTTCGAGCAATGGGCCTGTTGAGCGAGGCCATCGCGATCCTGGACAAAAACGAATCGCTGCGAGCCGGAGAAAACTCGCAGCGTTGGCGAGCCAATTTCGATCTCATCCGTTCCCAGTGTTATGCCTACCGAGTGCGGCTTTTCCAGTTTTTGCTGGTCCTCGACAAGCACGCGGTCGAATTTCCCCCGCCCAAGCAACCCAAGTCCAACCGCTGGCACTTCAACCGATCGCGGAAGATGATCACACCCGACGACGGGCAGTACAAACGGGTTCAGGTCCAACTGAAACTCAAGGCCAAACGCGAGAGCTTCCTGGCCGAAATGAAGGACCAACAGAACCGGGCCACACAGCTGTTTGAGCTGGTACTGGCCGAGCACCCCGGCACCCCGTGGGCTCGGCGAGCCCGCTGGGAACTCGACCATGGCTACGGAATGGCAATCCGCGAGGGATTCCACGACCCGCGATACCGCGACGTGGGCAAGCGGATCAAGGTGCCCAAGTTCTAAGCGGACGTACCGGACTCGGCTGAAACCGAATCCTCCGCACCAGCGTCGCCACTCGGGCCATCGTCAGCGATCTTCCCCGCGATCACTGTATCGACGAACAGCTGCGTCGCGTGAAACATCAGCATCGGAAAGACCGCCAACGGGTAAGATTCACCAAACCCGAACTCGGTACTGGTCGCCAGGAACACCCCAATCGGTAGCGTCTTCTGGCTGCTGCCGAAAAACACGGCAATTCGATCTTCACGCGAGAACCGCATCAACCTGGCACCGGCACCTCCGATAGCCATCGCCCCAAGATGCAGACCGAGGCAACAGGCCCAGACCACGGCCACGTCCTCCAGGGCAACCCCCTCGGTCTTCAGCCGCGGGCCGGCCTTCAGCGAAGCGGCTGCAAACACGAGCACCAGGATCAACCCCTGGGCGGAAATCCCAATCCGGGACTTGTTCTCCACCGCGACTCGCCGGGCTGCGGGAATCATTCTCGCGGCCTGCCCCAGCAGCGTGGGAATCAACACGACGTAGAGCAAACGCTCCATCATCTGGCCCACCGGCAACTGCGCTTCCCCACCGGCCAAGGCAAGATTCAGCCAAAACGGGGCGACCAGAAAACACAGCGTGTTGGTCATCAACGTGATCAGCAGCGACACCGCATCGTTGCCGCCGGCCTTGCGAGTCCAGACCGACACCGCTGCCAGAGTGCACGGCACACTACAGGCGATCATCAACCCGACCTCGAAACTGGGGTCGCCCTGGATCCTCATCAGTCCCAGCCCAGCCAAGGGAATCGCCGCTGCGTTGACCAGTGACGCCCACAAGACCGGCAGCGGAAATCTCAACGATTCCCGGAGTTTGCCGCTGTCGAGCGTGAAAGCCATCAGGAACAAAACGATCCGAGTGATCCACCCCGGTGCCGACGCCACGATCGCGCCAACCCCCTCTCGTTTCTCCAGCTTTTCGGCAACCTCGCCGGGAATCATTACCCCGACGGTCAATCCTCCGCCGACCAACAATACCAGGCCGACCAAAAACCAGTGTTTCTTGAGAAAGGCGATCGACATAATCGGCCACGTTAGCGAGTGTCCGCGTCGCCGTCACCTCGTTGCGAGTCTTTCGACTTCGGGGCCGGTCGCGCAGCCGGCTTCACGGAGTTCCTGGCAACAGGCTTCCAGCGTCCCAACAGGACCTGCGCCCCGGCCCAGTGCGGGTCCTCGTCGGTGATCGATTCGAGAATCTCCACCGCCCTGGCCACCTGCCCCAACTCGGCTCTCCACAATCCTTCCAGCCACACGGCCCCGGACTCCCATTCGTGAAGGCCGCTACGGGCCATGTACTCTTTCAGGGCGTCCGCTGCGGACTCGACCTCACCCTGTTCGTACTGGCAGACTGCCGCCCAGAATGCGGCGTCGTCAGCCGCCTCCTCGTGGACCAGCCGTACGCGGGTCGGCATCATGGCCTTGACTGCCGCCTGTTCCCGCCGCCCCACGAATCCGATCTGCTTGGGGAGCGGAGGCACGTCCCGCCACATCCGGATCTTCAAGAATGTCGTCACCGAAGTCTTCCACTCGCCCAGCAACTGACGATTCCTGGACATCCGGTGCCGAAACTGACCTTTCGTGGCCAACTGCAGCTGGATGTCTCCCGCGTCATTCGCAATCACTCGCTCAACAGGAATCGGCGATTCGAAGGCCCGCTGCCGCAGCGCGAAAGTCTGTAATTGCTGTGTATTGAATGAGGCGTTGCCGTCTCGGCGGCGTTCCGGGTAATCCCAAATCGCGATTTTCTCCTTGTCGAATCCTCCAGCCACAACCCTTGCCAAGCCCCCCTGGGGAACGATCTCGCTCGATTCGAGTGGATCCCACAACAACAGGTCCTGCTCACCAGTCAACGCCAACTGCAACCGTCGCATCCGTGGAGCCCAAAAACTCGAAGCCCCCACCAAGGACACCCGAACGTCGGACAACGACTTGCCGGCAAATGGGTATGGTGAGTCCTTGGCCGTGGCCAGCACTGCAAACAGTTTCGGGTTCCTGGTCACTTCCGCCCAGGTCGCCGCCCGGCCAGTCACCCCAGACGTGGCTTCGGCCTTCTTGGCGAAAATCGGCAAACCCAGCGCTGGGTCGTAGAGGCAAATTCCTCCATCCAGCAACACGCCGACAAGCAGCCCCGACGACGGCTCGTCCACCTGCAACACAACGGCGTCAATCCGCAACTGTCTCAGCAGGTTCACGAACAACCACGCCCGATCACGGGCGTTGCCCTCGCCAAGCATCGCGATCCCGAATGGGGCGAGTGGCAACTTCGTTTCGTCGTCGGTCCGCAACACGATGTTTCGAGTGACGTAATAGAACAGGCGGCCGACGCGCTCTCGATCGCCTTTGGAGCCGGCAACAATCGCCTTCCCGATCTTCGCGTACCACTGGGCATCACGGATGTGGGTCACGTCGCGGATGGCGAACCGCGGCGACTTGATGCGTTCGACGCGATCCTTTTCGAGGCGACCCGTGTATTCGGCGTTGACCGGCTCGACAACTTCAAACGACTCCCCACCCATCTCCACCCAATCATTGAGCAGGCTCACAACCGTTTCGCGACGCGTCCGGATCACCAGTGTCTCAGGCTGAGACATCTCAATAAGCGTGTCGAGTACGTCGCTGCGCCGTCGCTTGCGTTTCGCCGAAGTCTCTGCGGTGCCTCCAGTCGGACCGCTGGAAACTTCAGACGAGCACCCCCAGGCCATCCCCAAGACCATCAGCCCAACCAACATCCGCCCGAGCACCGTCCTCGCGTCCCCGTTCACACTACCCCCCATCCGCACTCCCCTGGCCTCGCGGCCGCACACTCGATTCACCAACATCTGCATCACAACCAGCCTCTTCGCCGTACCACAAACTGTCAACCACTCTTATCAGTCGACACCTCTTGCACCGCATCCCGAATCCGCAACAGCCCTCTCCACAACTCCTCCAGGTCATCGAGCGGAATCATATTCGGGCCGTCGCTGCGAGCGGAATCGGGGTCGGGATGCGTCTCGGCGAACACCCCATCACACCCAGCTGCCACGGCAGAACGCGCCAGCACCGGAACCATTTCCCGCTGACCACCGGTTGTGGCCCCTCCGGGCAACTGCACGCTGTGCGTGGCATCAAAGATCACGGCCGCCCCGGTTTCCTGCATCAACGGGATCGCCCGCATATCATTGACCAGCCGCCCGTATCCGAAGGTGGTGCCCCGCTCGGTCAGCAACACACGCGAATTCCCCGCCTCCACACATTTTGACACGATGTGGCGAGTATCCTCGGGAGCCAGGAACTGCGGTTTTTTGACATTGACCACACCGCCATGCCGTGCCGCCGCCCTGGCAGCAGCGACGACCAAATCGGTCTGCCTGGCCAGAAATGCGGGAATCTGGAGAATCCCGCAGACTTCGGCAGCAGGCTCAGCCTGCTCGACCGTATGGATGTCGGTCGTAACCACCAGGCCTGTCTCGGTGCGGACGCGATCCAGGGTCGCCAATCCCTCATCAAGACCCGGCCCGCGGAAACTGTCGACACTGGTCCGGTTCGCCTTGTCGAAACTCGCCTTGAAGACAAGCGGCGCGCCCACCCGCTCAGCCATCTCGGCCAGTCGCACACCAATCTCCCGAGTCGATTGATCCGACTCGATGACGCACGGCCCGGCAACCAGCACCAACTGGCCTCCCTTGCCACACATGGCGTCGCCGATAGCGACCGGATTCTCAACCACTTCCACCTCCCTGTCCTGCCCCCGGAACGAACACCACCAGTGAACTGGGCAGGCACTCGATTTCCACTGGAACAGTTCCGGCAGGATCGCCATCCACCTGGAGAGGAATCGCACCTGCCGCCGGATCCGCAGCAACGATTCTCACCCGACTCGCAGTAGCCACGTGGACATCGGCTGCCCTGTCGTGAGTCCCTCGCAACAACTTCAAGGCGTAGCGAATCATATGGAACGCAGATCCTCGTTGCATCACCGTGACCACAAATTGGCCATCATTGGCGACGGCGGTGTGACCGACTTTCATCTTCATTCCGTAAGCAGGAAGGTTGGACACCATCACAACGGTTCCGTCAATCGGTTCCGTCTCTTGGTCCAAGAACACGTTCATCCGGGGATATCGGTAAGCACGCAGAGACTTCCAGATAGGTTTGACGTAAGACAGGTGCGTAATATTCCCGGTGCGACTGTTAGCCAATTCGTGGGCCACCAACGCGTCAAATCCGGCACTGGCCACCAATGTGAACAATTGCCCATTGGCTCGCCCGAGATCAACCGTCCTCGTATGGCCCGACGCAATGATGTCTGCGAGTTCACGTCCACTGGGCGGCAGCCCCAGATACCGGGCCAGCAAATTCTCAGTGCCCATTGGCAATACGGCCAAGGGCAGATCCGGGTGACGGTTGACCACATCGACAACAGTCCCGTCTCCACCGGCAGCCACCACCGCCGCGAGATGCTGCCGGGACACAGGATCCTGAACTCGTCGGTCAAGTTCCTCTCGCTGCGAAAACAGCCGCGGAGTCAGACCGTGACCGCGCAACGCACAGCACAGCTCGACCAATTCCCGCCGACGCCGGCCGGAACCCGACTTCGGATTCCGCTGGATCGCCACCCACGCACTGGTCATCGGCATGCTCACGAGTACCAAGCCTCCAGTTCGGTCAGCGATCGGATCACAGGCAAGCGACTCACCGACGGCAACAAAGAGGTATCCTCGCCCTCTATGTCTGAACGATCAACCTGAACTGCCTGCAAACCGCTGTTCAACGCCCCGCCGACATCGTTGACCGGATCGTCGCCAACCATCAACACCTGATCGGGCCGACATCCACAAGCCTCGACCAGGGCACCGAAAAATCCCGGCCCAGGCTTTTTCCACCCCACTTCCGAAGACACCACCACCGCGCGTGCCGACTGCAGTGGTGGCCACCCGGCGCAGATCGTGTGCAATCGACGGTCAAAATTCGAAGCAATCACCAACCGCAGGCCCAACCGTTGGATCCTGTCCACTGTTGTGGCGACATCATCGAAACACTTCCACGAAGACGGGCGACCGAAGTGCGCATACAACTCCTCGAAGCACTTCTCGACGGCCGACTCGTCTTCGATGTCCTCGAACACCTGGCCGACAACCCATCTCCACCGCACACATTCGGCTTCTTCGCTGGTTGCCAGTCCCGCCGGGCCCTTTGCGCGATCCATCTCAACGGACTTGGTCAATGCCGCAGCAAATCGTCGTCCCACCTCCGCCCGGTTCAAACGGCTGCCATGACAACGCCCGACCTCCGCATAAGCATCAACGACGGGTGGATCCGCTTCAATCAGCGTGCCAACCGCATCCAGTGCCACACACCGAATCGGAACCTGTGGCCCAGGGCGATGGACGGAATCCGCCGCTTGTCGCTCGTTCTCGCTCATGCCTCTCTCTGCCAATCCAATCGCGAGACCTGAACTCGTTCCAGTGACGCCCGGTCGATGTTGACGCCCAATCCGGGACCGGACAGGGCCGGAGCGTATCCACCAATCCCGAAGGTCAGATTCTCAACCGTCAGCCGTTCCCCGACCAGGTAACGATCGAAACTGCCCTCAAGGAACTTGATCCCACCGACTGACGTCGCAAAATGTCGCCCGGCAGCCGAGAGGATCCCCGTCTCTCCTACCTGGCAACCCAGCTGATAACCCAGTCCCGACTGGTGAGCCATCGCGGCTATCTCCAGAGAGTTCAGGAACCCTCCACACTTCGACAATCGGATGTTGAACAGATCGCAGGTCCTGGCCTCAATCGCCCTCCGAGCATCTCCGGCACTGCACAGGGATTCGTCGAGCATGATGGCGACATCGAGTTCCTGTCGGACCGCAGCCAATCCGGCCACCTCGGCATGAGGGACCGGCTGCTCCAGAGACGACACACCGTACCCGACCAGCCCTGCCATCTTCTCCACGACTTCCTCACATCTCCAAGCCTCGTTCGCATCCAGTCTCAGATCAACACGTTGTCCCACCGCACGACGGACCAACGACAGCAATTCTGCGTCGTCGACTCCGTCGACTCCGACTTTGACCTTGGCCTGATGAAATCCGAGCAACCGGATCACCCAGCCGCGAACTCGGAGTTTCCAGCGACGTGTGGGAGTGAAGGCCATGCTGTATCGGACGCGGTCAGACGACTCGCGAATGGCCATAGCCGGTGCGAAGCGACGGGTGATCTCGGAGAATGGCACTCCGACCGACCGAGTGGCCGCATCCAGAACAGCCAGTTCCAGGGCACAACGGGCCGAATGCCCGAAACTGTCCCGCCGACCCGGTGTGCCATCCGGCTGCGCCCCCACGGGGTCAGACAGTTCCACTTGACCACAGGCGGTGATGACCGCATCGAGGTCACTGAAAGAGTCGCCCAACTGACCGAACACGTCGGTTCCATCCAACTGCTCCAGCGCCGAATCGATTGTCTCTCCGGTCACATACTCTCGGGGCAACCCCTCGCCCCACCCTTCGCTGCCATCATCCATGCGGCAACGCACGACGACCGAGTCCGTCTCTTGCCGGGTATGTGATGCGTGCCGGACCGTGGTCTTCAACGGAATCCGAACGTGCCAGGCTGTCAGGTCTCTGATCCGCATCTTGATGCACTGGCCTTCCGACTGATCTTGCCGATTTCCTCGGTGGGTGTAACCAAACCACACCACTCCAACAAGGCCACCTCCCCCAACATTTGGCAGTGACACTTGTGCGACTTCCTGTTATCACCGGCCACCCGGACGCACGTCAGCCCCGTTCAAGATCACTGTCGGCCATTCCCATGCCCATCCCAGTCTCTCAGATGTGGACGGTCGCCCGGTATGTGATGGGCCAACGATTGCGTGGACGTCGACGTTTCCCCTTGGTCCTGATGCTCGAACCACTCTTTCGCTGCAACCTGGCGTGTGCGGGCTGCGGCAAGATTCAGCACCCGACCGAAGTGCTACGACAACACCTCTCGCCAGCACAGTGCTTTGAAGCGGCCGAGGAATGCGGTGCCCCCATCGTGTCGATTCCCGGAGGGGAACCCCTCCTGCACCCCGACATCGTCGAGATTGTCGACGGTCTGATCGACCGCGGAAAGTACGTCTATCTCTGCACCAATGCCCTGTTGCTCGAAAAGGCGCTGCCACAATTCACCCCCTCGAAGCAACTGACATTTTCGGTGCACCTGGACGGCCCCGCAGAAGAACACGACACCGCCGTCTGCCGCGACGGAGTTTACGACGTCGCCGAATCCGCCATCGTTGCGGCCATCGCTGGCGGATTCCGAGTCACCACCAACACCACCGTATTCAACACAGCCCAACCCGATCGTTTCCCCCCTTTCTTTGACCGCCTGATGCGACTCGGGGTTGAGGGCATGATGATCTCTCCCGGCTACCCATACGAAAAGGCTCCCGACCAACAGCACTTCCTGCACAGAAACATGACCGTAGATCTGTTCCGACGGCTCTTGACCAATCGTCCTCGCGGCTGGCGGTTCAATCAATCCCCACTGTTTCTCGAGTTCCTTCAGGGTCGCTGGGACCTGCCGTGCACCCCATGGGGTAACCCGACCTACAACCTTTTCGGCTGGCAGCGGCCGTGCTACCTGCTCGAGGAGGGGGCCTATGCTGCGACCTATTCCGATTTGATCGACCACACCGACTGGGATTCCTACGGCCCGGACAGCGGCCACCCGGCATGCAGCGACTGCATGGTGCACAGTGGATTCGAACCGACCGCTGTCACTCAGACATTCGGATCCCTGAAGGGATTCTGGGCCACAGCGCGTTCGGTACTGTTCGGACCTCCACGAACGCGGGTCCCCGAGCCGGCCTCGTCGCCGGTCTCGACCGACGTCCTGCCGCTTCCGGTGGTCACAGCCGACGAGTCGTTTCGCCGAGCCGCCTGAGATGCCCACGATCGCAGACCGGATTGCCGACAACCTGACACGTGTTCGGGCACAGATCTCTCAGGCCTGCCAGCGAGCCGGTCGTGACAGCAATGACGTAACGCTTGTGTGTGTCACCAAGTACGCCCGCCCCGAGTGGATTGACGGACTTCTCGAGTGTGGAGAGTTCGTACTCGGAGAGAGTCGGCCACAACAACTCGAGCAACGCGCTTCCCGATTCTCGGACCAGGTCCAATGGCACCTGATCGGCCAGCTGCAACGCAACAAGGTTCGCCGCACTTTGGCCGTGACCTCGATGATTCACTCGGTGGACAGCATGAAACTGCTCGAACGGATTGACACCATCGCCGCCGACGACGGTCATCGCCCCTCCGTGTTACTGCAGGTAAACATTTCGGGCGAGGACACCAAGGGAGGTTTCACCAGTGACGTGCTCCGAGACGCCTGGCCCCGCATCCACTCGCTCGCATCGGTGCATGTCCGCGGGTTGATGACCATGGCCCCGCTGACAGACGATCCTCGCAACTCCCGAGACACCTTTGACCGGCTCCGCCATCTCTCTCTCGAACTGGGTGCGGGCCCGACAGGGCAGGGGGGAGCCTGCCTCACAGAATTGTCCATGGGAATGAGCAACGACTTCGAGATCGCCATCGAGGCGGGCGCCACGATCATCCGCCTGGGCCGGACCCTTTTTGAAGGTCTCGACGCCTGACGGCTCCTCAGTCGGCGCTACAACCCCAACACGTGTCCGGATTCGGCACTCGTTCCGATCAGCCACCCGTCCTCGCCATCCTCCTGCCAGGACATTTCCTCCCCAACAGCCATGGTGACCGGCTCCAGGGATTCGGTCTCGAGTCGAAACCGCTCGTCGCCCATCGGAGCCAGGAACTTGCGGAACCAGATCATCTGGCGCACTCTCTCACACGGACCATCCAGACAGATTGACACGCCCCTTTCGGCCCAGTCGAACAGCATCCCGAAATAGCCGCTGGGAACGTACTTCACGTGCGACATGTCGACGGCCACGCAGGTCACTCCATCGATTTCGACCAACTGCGTCAACGTCTCACGGAGCAGCGCCAAGTCCGCTCCGTCCCAGATGTCCATCGGTCCCAGGTTGATCACCTGATATCCGCTCAGTTTTTCGATCGTCATCCGGTGTCTACGAGCCATCAGTATTCCTCACGGAGTCGGCATTGCTTGACGGGAGAAGTTTGTCCGGCCGCCGGAAACCACTCCTTTCGAAGCGTCCCGAGAGCCAGCCCCCCCTGTAAGGAAGCAATCACTGCGCCAAAGAACCGCAAAGCCCAGTCGCAACACTTAAGTCCCTTGACTACCAGGACTTGTGGCGAAAGAAACGGGAGCCCCCATCTCAGCCAACGTTGTGTTCCCACAACGCCTGTTGCCCAAATGCAACATCCGGCTGGCCGAAACGATCCCAGTCAGACCCCGCCCCGAACGGGCCGGTCATTCATCGGAATCTCTGGCGGAATCCACATAAAGCAAACGGCCACAGTTGTTGCAGTAGACGACCTGCCCCAGAGACAATTCGACCTGGAACTGCGGCGAAACCTGGATCGAACACGCTGTGCAGGACCCCTCGACGACCTCAGCCATCGCTCCGGCCCCGTGGGCCTTGACCAATCGACGGTATTGTTCGGCGACGTCCTGCGACAACTGGGACTCCGACTGGGAGATGGCGTCCTCGAGTTTCTGTCGCTCCTCGTGCAACCCGGGTTCGACAGCGGCAACTTCCGCCGCCACCCGTTCCTGTTCCTTCTGCGCGGATTCCCGTTCGCCCTCGATCTCGGTGACCCGCTTCTGGCTACCCTCAACACGGTCGTACAGTTCGAGAATCTCGTCCTCGAGCACACTGTTGGCGACCGTATCTGCGTCGATCTGACCTTTGATGATATCGAATTCCCGATTTGACGAAGCGGTATTGAGTTTCGACTTCAGGTCAACGATTTTCGTTTCGTTGGTTTTCAGTTGCAGGGCCCGTTCGTCAGAGGCTTTCCTGAGGTTGGTGACCGACAGTTGTTCGGCATCCACCTCTTCCTGTTTCCGGGAAGTCACCGCCTCGTACGCCCGCACTCTCCGCGGACCGGCTTCGAGTTCATCCAGCACCCGCATGTGCTCGACGTGCAACTGGTGGAGCTCTCTCAATCCACTGGCAGCCGTCGTCATGCCGTTGTCTCCTACTGTGACCGGGTTCCCGAAACCGGATCTCAAAACAAAAAAAGCCGGTCGGAGGTTGCCGACCGGCTTGGGCCATCAGTTGGTGCTTCCCGCGAGCACCCCTTCGAGGAATCCTCTGAGTTGTCGGCTCCGGACCGGGTGCTGCAACTTCCTCACAGCCTTTGCCTCGATCTGTCGCACTCGTTCGCGAGTCACTTTGAAGATCCGCCCAACTTCTTCCAGCGTGTAGGTGTAACCGTCACCGAGCCCATACCTGAGCTTGATGATTTCACGTTCCCGATATGTCAACGTCTTGAGGACGTCGTCAATCTTGTCCTTGAGCATCTCCTGCGTGGCCGAGTTGACGGGGCTGTCGGTGTTGTTGTCTTCGATGAAGTCACCGAAGTAGCTGTCCTCGCTCTCGCCAACTGGACGGTCCAAGCTAATGGGATGACGGGAGATCTTCAAGACACGGCGGGTCTCTTCCAGGCTCACATCGGCTGCCTCGGCCGTTTCTTCGAGCGTGGGCTCACGGCCCTTCTCCTGAAGCAACTGTTTGCTGACCTTCCGCAGCTTCGACATCGTCTCGATCATGTGGACGGGGATACGGATGGTCCGGGCCTGGTCAGCAATCGCCCTGGTGATCGCCTGCCGGATCCACCATGTCGCGTACGTCGAGAACTTGTAGCCCCGTCGGTACTCGTACTTATCGACAGCCCGCATCAAACCAGTGTTCCCCTCCTGGATCAGGTCCAGGAAGCTCAGTCCACGGTTGCGGTATTTCTTGGCGATCGAGACCACCAACCGCAGGTTGCCCCCCGAGAGTTCTCTCATTGCCTGCTCGTAGTCGGCAAACCGCTTTTCGATGATCTCCATCCGCACCCGAAGGCTCTCAGGAGACTCGAGTGTCAGCAGAACCAGATCCTGCAATTCGCGCTGGAGGTTGGCCCGCTCGTCCTTGGCTGACTTCAATCTCCGAATGCTCTTCAGGTGACGCTGGATCTCGACCATCCGTTCATTGATCTGCTCGAGCCGTTTCATCACAGGCTGCATTTTCTGGGTGCGAACACTCAGTTCCTCCACCAGCGTCACGATCTTCCTCCGACGCCGGTCGATGACCGGAATCAGCTTTTCTCTGGTCGCGTCCGAAACCCGGGGATTGACCATCTTCTCGGCGTCTGGCAAATACTCCTGCCTCAGAAGGTCAATCGTTTTGAGATTGTGAGGCATCCGACCGAGAATCTGCGTCTTCTCGAGCCCCTCTGTCACCGAGACCTTGATCGTTCGGTCGAAGGGAAGTTCACTGTGGTGGACTTTCCGGAGAATCTCGATGGCGGTCCTCAGGGGAAAATCGCTTTCCAGGAGCGCTCGCCGGAACCTCTTCCGGGTCACTTCGATCTTCTTGGCAAGAGAGATTTCTTCGGCACGTGTCAGAAGCGGAATCTCTCCCATCTGGGTCAGGTACATCCGCACCGGATCGTCAATTCGCCGCGACCGATCTTCACCGATCACTGACTTTTGGCGTGAGTTGCGAGACTTGCGCTTGGAAAGATCCTCTGGAGGATTCTTGTCAGCCACGACATCGAGTCCCAGTTCCTCGGCACACATCAGGAGTGCGTCAAGCTTCTCTGGGGTCGCTGCTTCATCAGGCAGGTAGGCATTGACCTGAGAGTACGTCAGGTACCCCTGGGCCTGCCCCTGTTCGATCACAGCCCTGAGTTCTTCAATCAAGCGATACACGATCCGATCCTCCCACTAATTCAACGAATCACGCCTTGGCGGGTTCGTTTCTGGTGGTGTTCAAACGCCCGTCGCAGTCGGGTCTTGTCATCGTCATGCAGTCCACCGTCCGCCTGTTGGTCGGCCGACCGGGAACCCCGCTCTGCTTCAAAGTTCTCTCGCTCTCGACGCCACTTCAACACTTGCACAGTCTCTTCGACGAGATCGATCTCGGAATCCGACATCCGCTCCGACGTCTGCTTCATCCGGGCCTCTTCGTCGATTTTCACCAGGACTCGTTTCAATTCCGGATCCTCCAACGTCGAAGCGACTCGTTCAAACGTCGGCAGGTCTCCGTTGTCGTGAATCTGGTAACAGACTTCCAGTAACTGCCGCAGAAACGTGTCACGAATTTCCTCGGCTCGCACCTGCTCCCGTATCCGTCCGATTGACTCGGGTGACGAAACCAGGATCGCAACCAATTCGCGTTCGGCCCTGTCCACCCTCGTCGAGTCCTTCCGATCCCCCATGGCAGACACAGGTTGCTTCGCCGCTTCTCGGCTCCTCGAAGACCTGCCCGCCGTGCCGGAATCACCATCGTCGAAACGTGTCGAGACACGGCCGCTTTCGGCACCTGTGACTTGTGCACGTTCACGCTGTTGGTTCTGACTTTCCGTGCGACGTTGCTGCAAAGCCGTCCGCAATTCGGACTCGGCAACACCCAATCGCTGGCTGACCATTCCGAGGATCACTGCCTCACGAGGAGTATTGCCCAACTTCGGTGCCGAGACAATCAACTCCAGCATTTCAGAGAGCAATCGCTGGCGGGAATCGACTGTTGCCGTCCCGATCCGGGCCACTGCGGCCTGCCATTTGAAGTCCAGCGCCTCTGGAGCCGCTTCGGACAATTCGCGAAAAGCCGTTTCCCCGTGCCGTTCGAGGAATTCGGCTGGATCCAATCCCTCGGGCAACGTCAAGACCCGCAGGTCGACGTCCTGGGCGAGAAAACGGGGAAGAGCCCTCTCGGCGGCCATCTGGCCCGCCTGGTCACCATCGTAGACAAGTACCACTCGCTGGGACATCCGCTTCAACGCCGTGACGTGTTCGTCGGTCAGGGCCGTCCCCAAAGTTCCAACCACGTTGTCCACGCCGTATTGATGGGCGGTCACACAGTCGGTGTACCCCTCCACGACCACCGCTGCCTTTTGACGGCGGATCCCGTCACGTGACAGGCCCAGTCCATACAAGAGACTCTTTTTCGAGAACACCGGGTTCTCTGGGCTATTGAGATATTTGGGAGCGTCGGGATAAGAGTGATCCGGAAGGATTCGGCCACCAAACCCGACGGTTCGCCCACCGAGGTCGTGGATCGGGAACAGAACGCGATCGACGAAATCGTCGCGAAGACCTGACCCATCCTGCCGCTGCCGTACCAACCCCGCAGACTCGAGCTCGGACGCGCGGTAACGTCCTTCGGCCCTTTTCTGCAACCAGTCCCACACCGGCGGGTGGAATCCAATCCGGAACACCGATACCGTCTCTGCCCCCAAGCGCCGTTGTTCGAGGTAATCTCGCGCCCGATTCGCCTCGGGTGCGTCAACAAGAAAGCTGTGGAACTGTTCTTCGGCCCATCCCAGGATCTCATAGAGCCGCGACTTCTCGTCTCTTCCAGCACCTGGGGCTCGACGCTGACGCGGAATTTCCAGGTTGGCACGTTCGGCCAACTGCTCCAATGCCTCGCGAAACCCCACGTTCTCGAAATGCATCACCCACGAGAAGCAGTCACCGCCGGCATCGCAAACCCAGCATCGGTACGTCTGGCGGTCGGCATACACGTGCAATGACGGGTTGTGATCATCGTGAAACGGACAAAGCGCGACGTGATCACCTCGGCCGCCCCGGGCCGTCAGTGAGACCGTTTCACCGACCAACGAGACAAGGTCCGTCTGAGAACGGACCTGCTCCTTGAAGTCGCCAGCGTAGCCACCTGTCACAGGACTCTCCTGCGATGCCTGGTTCCAGCTCCTCCTGCCATGAGCGTCACGACAAGAACTACCGGTCCCCACTCGACATGTCCAGGCGATCCAACGACCCCCAAATCCATGCGAGACACGACAATACTAGCCGACAAAGGGGACGGGTCAAGCAACCGAGAAAGCTCCCCCGGTGTCTTTGAACCGCACAACCGGAACAAGTCATCCGACGGTCGCGATCGGAAGCAAACCCAGTGTCTGCGACCACCTGGACCGCAAGACGAGCGACGGCCGCAACTCAATCGCCGTCCTCGTCCGGATCACGATTCTCATCAGAATCGGATTCCGTCTCGTTGGTCTCGGCCGCCTCACCGGCATCCGGTTCTCTGCCGTTCTCATCGGGTTCGGGTTCGGGTTCCGATTCATCCGAACCCGCCTCTGCGGTGACATCCGACTCATCCCCTTGTCCTTCGCCATCGACACGGGACATTTCGAACAACGGATTGTCTCCAAACCGGCGTTTGCACTTCGGGCAAACCGCCTTGGCGAGCCCCTTGCCGGACTTGCCGCCAATCTTCTCCTTCTTGCGGGCGTCCTCGCTGACAATCAGCCCACAACCCTCGCACCGACATCCAACACGAGTGACCTCATAGGCCTCATCGGCCTCGTAGTAGGCCACATGATCAACAACCATCATGGTTGTCTCTTCGTTGTAGTGACATGTCAGTTCGTTGAGAGTGTCTTTCAACGGAACGCCAACATCCGCCCCGAAAGCCGTTATCTCAAACAACTCCTCGAGCCGCCGAGAGAGCCGGCGAAATTCACTCAACGAAAACGACAGGAAATCGATCGTTTTCGATCCCGAATCCTCCGGCAGCCGCACCGCAATCCGGCCAACGCCAAAGACTTCGATCCCGGCAAACATGGATTCGTGAGCATAAGGTGCTGGCTGCACCACCCGCAGTGACTGGCAAAGCTCACCGGACAGACTGACAAATTCGGATGCGGGCAGACCATCCGTCGAACGCACGTCCTCGAGGTGACCGCGAACTTGCTCCCGAATCTCGGGCACTTTTTTTGACGCCCCGCCACCAAACAAACCGCCCCCTTTGGCCAATTTGACCAGCAGCAGGTTGTCTGCCGAAAACCCCAAATCAACCGATTCAAATTTCCCCGCCAGGCTGTCCACTTTCAGTTTTAGCGAACCGGGATCCACCTGGTGCATCCGCACGTCGTCAAACCACTCCACGTACAGCAGTTCGACCTGTTCCTCTTCGTTCTCGCCCTCGGCAGCATCGCCCCCCTGACCCGGATCCCAGTTCTGCTGCGGCACATGGAACGGTGACTGGCACTTGGGACACCGGCCCGATTTGCCGCGGTGACGCTCCTGAACCTCGATGGGATGTCCGTTGGGGCAAAAGACGATAAAACCGGTCTTCGCGGTCGCCCTGGCACCGCCTCGAGTGGCTGACGAAGCGCCCTTCCGGCGCCGCGTGTGGCCCTCTTCCTCTTCCCGCATCGCGATGTCCAACAACGCGTCCCCACTGGCCGCCACAGGGTGAGATGTGTCGCCACTGCCTGCCCCGGCCTTGCCGTCCTCTCCCGACTCTCCCGACTCTCCCGACTCTCCCGACTCTCCCGACTCTCCCGA